>Ga0268262_10000268_pt1 | contig 69784 bp, 62 predicted proteins | sample TergutNc150P3_FD_190354 | JGI IMG/M metagenome (GOLD analysis project Ga0268262, IMG submission 190354) | Nasutitermes corniger P3 segment gut microbial community from laboratory colony in Florida, USA - Nc150 P3 (SPAdes) (version 2) | ecosystem: Host-associated > Arthropoda: Insects >...
ATTTTGGCAATAATAACTTTGAAGGTGACTTGCGGGTAAAGTACCTTGCAGGTGGTATAGGAACATATACCACAACCGATTTAAGCCCATTCGGAACTGTAAACCCCAACGCAGAGTGGACGAAACAATAGGAATAGAAACCAAGGAGTATTTCATGAAAACGAAAAAATTGTTGTTAGTATTAGCGGCAATAACGCTGTTATTCGCAATAACAATTGTCGGCTGTGATGACGATTCGACAAATGATGACTCGACAGATAATGGTACGCAGAAAGTCAAGTATGAAAGTATTGACGCTAATGGTAACACATACATTCTGACTATCACGGGAAAAACGTCGCGCGCCGCTTATAAAGGCGCGAAAGGCGATGATTATGTGCTGACCATTAAACAGTCAGGACAACCGGACAAAGAAAGCAAAGGCGTTGTTTCCACTATCGGCGCTGACGGCGTACTGTCACTGAAGCCTACAAAAGCCGATGATATGTTCGACGTAAAAGTCAGCAGCGGAAAGATGACGGCTATTACAGGAACGATTACCCTTGAAGACGGTGAAGAAGTACCGGCGCCGGAGACGCTCATGCCGATTGACGGGATTTTCACCAGCGTGGCATCTATGGCGTCATGGTTACGCGCCCAACCAGCCAATACGGTAGATACACCTTATACCGTTAAGGTTAATGTGAATAACAGCGGTAACTTATGGCTGCGTGACGCTTTCACTTCTCCAACCAAATATATCCGCCTTGACCTTTCCGCCAGTACAATAACCAACATTCCAATGTGGGGAGATGAAGGTGCAGGATTAGGTTACAGCAACATTACAGGCGTAATCATACCGACCAGCGTTACCAGCATTAATTCTTATGCCTTTAGAGGATTTATCAACCTTACCAGCATAATCATACCGGACAGCGTTACAAGTATCGGGTGGTGGAGTTTTCCCGGCAGCGGTCTTACCAGCGTAACTATACCAAACAGTGTTACCAGTATTGGTGAAGGCGCATTTGCCCGCTGCGGCAGTCTTACCGTAATAGATGTAACACCCGGTAATACAGCATATAGTTCAGAAGACGGCGTACTGTATAATGAAGATAAAACTATTCTAGTCCAATACCCTGGAGGGAAAACAGGCGCATTTACCATACCGGATAACGTTACCACAATTGGGAAAAATGCTTTTGATTTATGCGCCAGTCTTACCGACGTAACCATACCAGCCGGCGTTACCAGCATAGGACAATACGCTTTTTATAATTGCAGCAGCCTTACCAGCGTAACCATAGGAAGCGGCGTTACCAGCATTGGAGAGAGTGCTTTTTACGAATGTACCAGTCTTACCAGTGTAATCATACCGGACAGTGTTACTAGCATTGGAGAGTTTGCTTTTTGGAAGTGCACCAACCTTACCAGTGTAACCTTTCAAGGCGCGATTACTGGGGATTATTTTAGCAGTTATACTTTCCCCGGTAACTTACGCAATAGATACCTCGGCGGAGGGATAGGAACATATACAACAACCGCGCCTGTGAACGACAGTTCGGTGTGGACGAAACAGTAGAAATGGAGACCAAGGAGTATTACATGAAAACGAAAAAATTGTTGTTAGTATTAGCGGCAATAACGCTGTTATTCGCAATAACAATTGTCGGCTGTGATGAACGCTCGACAGATAACGACTCGACAAAGGATAACGTAACAAAGGCGGCCAATTTTGAAAGCGTCGATCCTTTGGGCAATATATACATCCTTGCTATCAATGGAGAAACCTCGCGCGCCGTCTATAAAGGCGCGAAGGGCGACGATTACGCGCTGACCATTAAACATTCGGGACAACCGGATAAGGAAAGCAAAGGCATTGTTTCCACTATCAACGCTGACGGCGAATTGACGATGAAACCCACAAAAGCTGATGATACATTCAACGTAAGTATCAGCAAAAGCGGGAAGATGACAGCCATCACAGGAACAATCATCCTTGTGGACGGGACGACAGTAGAAGCGCCGGGCTTTCTCAGCGTTGCGGATATGGCGGCATGGTTAAGTGCCCAAGGCGATAATAGTGTGGATAAGCCATATACCGTTAAACTGAATGTGAGCGATATTGCCGGTACTGTCGATGTGATTAGAGCCAACAATACCAAATACGTCAACCTTGACATTTCCGGCAGTACCTTCACCTTCATTGGAGGGGATCATTTTTATGGCTGCACCAGCCTTGCCGGCTTAACCATAGCGAACGGCGTTACTGTCGAGCTAACCGCTTTTGCCGCTTGCCCCAACCTTACCGCGATAAATGTCGCCGCTGATAACAGCGAATATAGCACAGAAGACGGCGTGTTGTATAACAAAGATAAAACCGTTTTACATACATATCCGGCAGGAAAAATAGGAAACCCGTTTATCATACCGGACGGTGTTACCAATATTGAAAGTTATGCTTTTACCCGGAGCGCCAAGCTTGCCGGTGTAACCATACCGGACAGCGTTATCAGCATTGGACGTGTCGCTTTTGGTTATTCCGGCCTTACCACTATAATCATAGGGAACGGCGTTACCAGCATTGGGAGCGGTGCTTTTAACGTTTGTACCAGCCTTACCGGCGTAACCATACCGGACAGCGTTATCGACATTGGGGAATACGCTTTTTACGGCTGCACCAGCCTTACCAGCATAACCATAGGAAACGGCGTTACCAGCATTGGGGATTCTGCTTTTTCCGAAACGCCATGGTTAAATAACCAGCAGGACGGTTTAGTTTATGTTGGGAAAACAGCATACATTTACAAAGGCGCTATGCCCGCAAATACAAGTATAACAATACTTGACGGCACAGAAATAATTTTTAAAGAAGTATTTAAAGATTGTAAAAACCTTATCGGCGTAACCATACCGAACAGCGTTACCAACATTGGGGACTCTGCTTTTTACGGAACTAACCTTACCGGTGTAACCATACCGGCCAGCGTTACCAGTATTGGGACTTCTGCTTTTTCAGGAACTCAACTTACAAACGTAACCATACCCTCCGGTGTTACCAGCATTGGGTACTACGCTTTTTATACCAGCAGCATTACCGAAATAAATGTTGATTCCGGTAACAGCGTATACAGTTCAGAAGACGGCGTACTGTATAACAAAGATAAAACTGTTGTAATAATATGGCCGTTAAGAAAGAGCATAACCATACCCAATAGCGTGACCGGCATTGAGCGATACGCTTTTTACGGCAATAACACTCGCAGTGTAACCATACCGGCTAATGTTACCAGCATTGGGGATTCCGCTTTTAATTGCTCCTACCTTACCAGCGTAACCTTTGAAGGCGTGATTACTCCGGCTAATTTGGGCATCGCATTCTACGGCGACTTACGCGCCAAGTATCTTGCAGGAGGTATAGGAACGTATACCACAACCGCAGGCGCAGGCATAATTGGGATTGTACCCAGTAATGCGGTGTGGACGAAACAATGAGCAGTAAGTGGAGAGGGAAAACTTTGTTAAACGTTAACTAAATTATGAGGAATGAGAGTTCTATGATGAAAAAAATTAATCTTTTTTATTAATTCAAAGGCGGGGTGTTTTTATGACTCTTTCTCATCGGCAAATAGCATAATAAAATCTCGTACTGACTTTGCATAAATCAATGCTTTATCCATATATTTTTATACCTTCGCTGTTAATCGTACGCTCAATGGTTGCTCCTTCTGCCCGCTCACGGTATCTGCAAATTTCTAGTTTGAATTTATCCTATTAAAAACAATACATAAACCCAAAAAATCTCTTGACATTGTATCACAAATATGATACAATCCATTTATGGATCATGAGTCTTGTGTCATATATTCCGGGGAAAAATTTACTTTGGAGTGGTACTTTGACGAAAACGGAAAAAGTGTGGCTTATGATTATTTTTGTGAATCAACAGAGAGTTTGCAAGATAAATTTTTAGTTTTGGTAAAAAGAATGGGTGATTTTGGAAAAATATTTGATATAACCAAATTCCGTAACGAAGGAGATGGTATTTACGCTTTTAAACCCCAACCGGACAGGTATTTATCGTTTTTTACGGTTAACAAGAAAATAATTGTAACAAACGGGTTTATGAAAAAGACAGAAAAATTACCAAAGAGTGAAAAAGATTTAGCTATGAAATATAGGCAAGATTATTTGGAAAGAACATCCGGAGGAAAAAAATAATGGAGACGACATTTGACAAATTTATTAACAACAATCCTAAAAGAAAGGCACAGTTCGATAAAGAATATAACGAGTTTCTTTTATCGGAATTTGTGCTGGAAAAAATGGAAAAAGAAAAAATTTCTGTAAGGTCTTTGGCAAAGAAGGCAGGTGTATCCCCTACTGTAATACAAAAAATACGGAGTAAACACGCCGAAAGAATAAATTTCAGGACATTTACAACTGTATTAAATACATTGGGATACAGGATTAATTTAGAAAAAATATAACAACATCGCCAACCACATAGCCTTCCGTGCCCCTGTAATCTTTTCTATTAATTCAAAGGCGAGGGGTTTTTATGACTCTTTCTCATCGGCAGATATCATAATGAATTCTCGTATTGACTTTGCACAAAGCAACGCTTTATCCATATCATGTTTTTCTACAGATATTTCATTTGGGTAGCGGGTTTGTACCGCATACCCTGACAAAACACTACATTCTTCGTATATCGTGGAAAATTGAGGCTTAATAGCCGCACAGAGTTTTAATAGTTCTTGTAAATCATGAATTTTCGGCGGAGCGAGATCATTCATTACCAGAAACCGCTTGAGATATTTTTCCGCTGCTTGTTGACAATGAAAACAAATAATTCCATACGGAACAGGCCACATATTCTTTGAAGCAAATTCCGCATAAGCTAAATCGTTGTCAGCAATTTCCAGCCATTGCTGTAATTCAGCTTGTTTATCCATATATTTTTATACCTTCGCTGTTAATCGTACGCTCGATGGTTGGTCCTTCTGCCCGCTCACGGTATCTGCTCAAAGTATTGGCAAGAATATCTACCGGCATTGTTTTTTTCATGCCTATTGCCAGTCTGATTTTTGTAATTGCGTCAATAAGCCGTATTTGCGCATTGTCGCTAAGAACTACATATAAATCCAGATCAGAGTCTTTATGCGCCGTTCCGGATGCATAGGATCCAAAAAGATAAATTTGTTCTACAGGAACAGTATTTATGATAATTTCTTTAAGTGTATCCAACTCTGCCTGTATAACAGTATTCATATTTTTTAATATATATTCTTTAAATTTTTTTGTCAATTCTATTAGAATCATAACCTTGTTTTTAACCTTTATTTCCGCTATAATCCATATAAATGACAATCTACCACGGGAGCGATACACCGGTAAAAAATCCGAGGATTTTGATTTCTAATCGTTTGTTGGATTTTGGTGAAGGTTTTTATTCTACTTCTTCTCTTGAACAGGCGCAAAGATGGGCAAAACGGGTAAGAGAAAGGAATAAATCAAAAGAAGAAATAGTAAGTATATATGAATTTGACGCTGACAAAGCGGAGAAAGATTTAAAAATAATAAAATTTGATTCTCCTAACAGTGAATGGCTGCATTTTATTTCTTCCTGCCGAAGCGGTAAAGAAACCAGTCTTGAATATGATATTGTAATTGGACCGGTCGCAAATGATAATGTATACGCTACTATCCAGCTTTTTGAAACCGGATTGCTTTCTGAAGCTGAAACAGTAATACGATTAAAAGTTGAACAAATTTTCGATCAAATCCTTTTTCATACAGAAAAATCTTTACAGTACTGTACTTATTTACGGCATGAAAATATACAGGATAAATCAAATGGATAAAAATAAATTCGACGCCCTTCTTCCTTTGATTGTCGCTTCTCTTATACAAAAAATCATAGAATATAAAAAAATATCGCAAGATGAAGCGTTTTTTAAATTATATAATTCAACACTATACTTTTTTCTTGAAAACGAACAAACAAAAGTATGGCATTACAGCGCCGAAAAACTTTTCAGGCTTTTTGATGAAGAGCTCAATACGGGTAAACTGGAACTGCCGGAGTATTAGAACTATGGATAAACTAATAGCTTTTAAAGTTTTTTGTCTGGAAAATTACAAAATTATTCATAATTTAAACGGAAAAACGGCGCTTGATATTTTCCAAAAACATAAAGTTTTTGATTATATAACATCCTATTTTGATGTTCTTCATTCCTTTGGAAGACTTTATATAATCAACGATATTGACGAATACATATCCCACTCCACGCCCCTGTAATCTTTCTTCTATCCATGTTACACTTCCACTATGTCAACAGATGATAAAAAAATAATTTACTCCATGCATAAGGTTTCTAAAAAGCATGGAACTAAGCAGGTACTAAAGGATATAAGTATCTCCTACTATTACGGCGCGAAAATCGGCGTTATCGGTCTTAACGGATCGGGTAAGTCGAGTCTTTTAAAAATTCTCTCCGGCAAGGATACCGAGTTCGCGGGAGAAACAAGCGTAAGCCCGGGTTATAATATCGGGTTTCTTGAACAGGAGCCGTATCTTGAACCGGGGAAAACTGTTAAGGAAATTGTGTCCGAGGGGGCTAAAGAATTGGTCGACCTCCTTGCGGAGTTTGACAAAGTAAGCGAAGCGTTTGGAGAGCCGGACGCGGATTACGATAAACTCGGCGCGAAGCAGGCGGAATTGCAGGAAAAAATCGAAGCCGCCGACGGCTGGAACTTGGACAGCCGCCTTGAGCTTGCAATGGAAGCCCTGCGCTGTCCTCCCGGCGATGAGGTTGTAGATCACCTTTCCGGCGGCGAGAGACGGCGTGTCGCTCTTTGCCGTCTGCTCCTGCAGAAGCCTGACATTCTGTTACTCGACGAGCCTACCAACCACCTGGACGCGGAAACTGTAGCATGGCTGGAACGTCATCTGAGGGACTACGCCGGAACCGTCATCGCGGTTACACACGATCGCTATTTTTTAGATAATGTCGCCGGCTGGATACTGGAGCTTGACCGCGGAGAGGGAATTCCATGGAAAGGCAATTATTCAGGCTGGCTTGAACAAAAAGAAAACCGCATGGCGCAGGAAGAAAAAGGCGAAAGCGACAGGCGCAAAACGTTACAGCGCGAACTTGAATGGATACGCATGAGTCCCAAAGGACGGCACGCAAAAAGCAAGGCGCGTATCACCCAGTACGAAAAACTTTTTCAGGACGATGAGAGGGAACGCTCGCGGGGAGCGGTAACAAATAATAAAATTACAATTCCCGCGGGTCCGCATTTGGGTAAACTTGTAATAGAGGCGCAAGGGTTATCAAAATCTTTCGGGAACAAACTGTTATTCGACAACATGACTTTTACAGTGCCGCCGGGAGCGTGCGTCGGCATCATCGGACCGAACGGCGCGGGAAAAACTACGCTTTTCAAATTGATAACAGGCATTGAAAAACCTGACGCCGGAGAACTGCGTTTGGGTGAAACCGTAAAAATCGGTTATGCCGATCAGATGCGCGCCTCACTTGACGGCGAAAAAAGCGTTTGGGAGCAGCTTTCAAACGGACAGGATTTAATTAAACTTGGCAGCGGACAGGGCGCGAGGGAAGTGAACTCCCGCGCGTACTGCTCATGGTACAATTTTTCAGGAGCGGATCAAACAAAAAAAGTGGGAGTCCTTTCCGGCGGAGAGCGCAACAGGCTTAACCTTGCGATGATGCTCAAGGAAGGGGCGAATGTTCTTTTGCTTGACGAGCCGACAAATGATCTTGACGTGAACACGTTACGCGCGCTGGAAGACGCGTTGGACACCTTCGCCGGAGTGAGCCTAGTAATCAGTCACGACCGCTGGTTTTTAGATCGCATAGTTACGCACATACTGGCTTTTGAAGACGGTGAGGTGATATGGTACGACGGCAATTGGTCGGAGTACGCTGATTGGCGCAAAGAGAAACTTGGTTCCGCGGCGGATAGTCCTCATCGCTATGTGTACCGTAAATTGGAACGCTAGGAATTTTACCGCGAACCACACGAACCAACGCGAACAACGACAAGATATGTACTAAACGTTCGTGAGGTTCTTCGCACTGTCGGTCACCTAAAGGTGACCTTGCCTTATTACATAAAGCGGCATTTATTGGTGCTCTCGCTGTGTGACATTATTTATCTACACGGCTACGCCGTGCGTTTGTTTAGCGGGTTAAAAATTCTTCACTTAGTAATTCGTAGCACAGCCTCTTTCCACTTTCTGCCGCGATCAAACTCATTTAAAAACATCCCAAAACTCGCGCACCCCGGTGAGAGTGCGATTATATCCGCGCCGGACGCTTTCTCTATCGCGCAGTGAACGGCTTTGTCTAAATCGTTAAAGGTGCCGCTGTAAGAGACAGCGTTTTCACGTAACAAGGGGATAAGTTTTTCACTGCCGGTGCCTTCAAGCAGAATAATTGCTTTTGCTTTTTTGGCGGCTCTTGCAAGAGGGGTGAAATCCAGGTTTTTGTCGGTGCCGCCTGTTACAAGGACTAATCCTCCGCTCGTTACAGACGGATCTGTTAATGCTTCGATGCAGGCGGCGGCGGCTTCGGGGATTGTGGCGGCGCTGTCGTTGTAGTAGCGTATTTTGTTTGATTCATGGAAAAACTCCAGGCGGTGTTCTATTCCGGGGAAAGTTGAAAGGGCGGCGCGGATGGTTTGCGCTTTTCCGCCGAGGGCGAAAACCGCAAGAGCCGCGGAGAGCATATTTATTTTTTGATGACTGCCGGGTGTAAGCAGTTTCTGCGGAACCAATTCTGTAATTTCATCGGGTACTCCTTGGAAGTTGAGAAGACGGGCGATGCCTCGCCCGCTTGGATCGATACAACCGCCGCTTTGTCCTTCGCCTAACGCGGAGGATATATCCTGTTTATGGGAGCGGATGAGTTTGCGCGCTTTTGTTTCAGAGAGGAAAATTTTGCCCCAGTCATCGTCCGCGGCTACCGTGACGCAGTTTGTGTCCTGCCCGCGGTAAATGTTTTTTTTGTCGTCGATGTAGTCTTCCATTGACGCGTAACGGTCAAGATGATCGTGCATTATCGGGGTTAAAATCGCGGCGGCGGGTTTTAACAGCGGCTGTCCGTCGGCATCGGTATTGCTTTTTATGTCTCCCAACTGAAAACTTGAAAGTTCAAGAACAACGTCGTCGGCTTCCGTAAGCTCATCTAAAAAAGTTAACGGGGAGACTGTGATGTTTCCGCCAAGATACGCTTTGCCGGCTTTTCTGTCCTTTGAAAGAATCCAGTGGAGCGCAGAAGACGTTCCGCTTTTTCCCTTGGTTCCGGTTACCGCAAAAAGCCTCGCTTTGGATTGAGTCAGGAAAAGGGAAAGATCGGTTTCTATGCGTTTTGAGGCTTGCAAAAAGGGAGAGTCCGGTTTTACGCCGGGGTTTTTTATTACGATATCGGCGCTCTTAAAATCATCGATTTCATGCTTGCCCAGAACATAGCGTACAGGCTGCCGTCCCAAGGCTTTACAGGCGGCATCCAATTCCATTATGGAAGGCGAAAGAGTTTTCTCGTCTCTTAGATCGGTAACCGTAATCTCCGCCCCGCGCTTGAGCAGAAAAAGCGCCGATTGGAGACCTCCGCCGTGTAAGCCAAGCCCCATTACCAATGCTTTTATTCCATTGTAATCCATGTTATCTTAATACCATGATGACAATTACATGTAAACAGGTTAAATATGCCCCAAAATGAGATTTGCAGGGCAGTGCCCCTATTTGACGATATGGGGCTGCCTATCAATTTCGGCTGGGCAAGGCAGGAATACCTTTCCTACGACCCCGTAATGGTTTACGCGGACAGGCACAGAATAACCGAATCGGATCGATACATCGTTCATACTCCAACCCACATGGTTGTCTTTGAAATAAAAGACGACGGCTGGCTTGGCTACATGGGTATCTCCGTTATCTCGCTTAGGGATAAAAAGCGATCCACTCAAATTTTCAAAACATGGCTGCCTTTTGGTTCTTACAATATGCCTGTCAGCAGTAATAAAGGAAGAATCCGCTGTCGTACTAAAAAAATAAACCTTGACTTTGTCTGCATGGAAGAGAACGCGAGAATAATCAAGATTGATATTCCCAAATTCGGACGCCATAGGAGTCTGCGCGGAGAATTGGTTTTAACCGAATTTGAAGAAGCCCAATCTCTTATTACAAACCAGCCGTGGAGAAATGAAAAATACGCGTTCAGGTATGCGCGCTGTTCTCCGTGTTTCTATGTGGAAGGGGTAATTCAATTCAGCGCTACGGAAATAGTATTTACCCGCGGGAACGCGTGGGGTATTCTGGACTGGAACAGAAGCGTCCGCCCGAAAAACGATATAAAGTATTGGGCTGCCGCTTGCGGAATAAGCGAGGGAAGGCAGTTAAGTTTCTGCGTCGGCTACAGTTGGGCGGATTTTTCTCTTGGTACGGAAAACGGTTTTTTTGTCGACGGGAAACTGCACAAACTAGATCAGGTAACATTTCATATCCCTCTTTCAAACTGGCTTTCTCCATGGCGTTTTACAAGCAATGATAACCGTCTTGAAATGACATTCTACCCTCATCAAGAAAGAATCGATCGTCATAGTCTATTTTTATATAGTTCTACCCGCAGGCAGGTTTGCGGCTTTTTTTCGGGAAAAGTCACGCTGGACGACGGTTCTTTGCTGGAGTTCCAGAATTTAACCGGTTTTGCAGAACGCAGTAAAATGAGTCATTAAATTGACATCCACGTATTATTTATAATTTTCTCCAAAAAAGCTTGTTTTTCTGTTCCAATTCCATTTAAAAAGGTATATAATGTTAAAAGGGTATTTATGAAGAAATTCTTTTACAACTGGAGATTTTACTCGTTCGGACGCGAGCAGTATCAACAATGTATGAATAATACATTCATCAATAATCTTCAAAACCTAAAGCAAGGAAACATAATAGTAGCGGTATACGCGTTTTTATACTCTGTAATACCTTTATTAGCCGAGGAATTGCATTTTTTCAGAGTCGGCATTTGTCTTCTTGTCGCCGCTATAGCAATGTTGATTTATTTTATATCAAATTATGTAATGCAGCAGATCAATGTAAAAAACGACGTTATTTATGTTTTAATAACGATTTACTATTTTAATTTGATGTTTTTCGGCATATATCAAAGTATTTGGACAAATCCGGACAAACCGGCTTCCGTAATTTACGCGTTTTTGGTAATTGCTCTTTTATTGTTTATTAATCCGCCGCAGTTTAACTTTTTACTTACGTTATTCGCGTCGGCTGTTTTTGCTCTTTTCGCTATTTTTCTAAAAGAATATAATATTTGGATTTATGATATTGTCCACATAGTTATTGCCGCTTCTATCAGTATGTTTTTCAGTTGGCAAATATCAAAATTACGAATGGGGCTGGAGTTAAGCGCAAACCAGCTTGAGGAAGAGCGTAACAAATACGAAGATCAAAGTATTACTGACGAGTTAACGCAGCTTAGAAACAAGCGCGATTTTTCAAGCACTTTCCAAAGGTATCTTTCAAATTTCCGATCTTCCGACGACTTTATATGTATTGCTATCGCGGATATCGACTTTTTTAAATTCTACAATGACCACTACGGACACCTAAAGGGTGATGATTGTCTTAGAACGATAGGCGCGGTATTAAACAGTTTAAAAGAAGATTTGGGGATTTATACCGCGAGAGTCGGCGGCGAGGAATTTGCCGCGTTGTGGTTTGAAAAAGACAGTTCTCATGTTGATGCCGTTATTAATCATTGGATTGCGGCTATAAAAGAAAAAAAGATTCCGCACGAAAAATCCAAGGTTAACGATTTTGTAACGATGAGTATCGGTGTGTATATTTCGCGTTGCGGCGCTTACCGCGACACAAAAGTTTTGTACGATTTAGCTGATAAGGCGCTCTATACCGCGAAGCAGGGCGGACGCAATGCCGCTATTATAAACGGCGATGATATTAGAGAATACAAAATCAACCTAAAAGATGATTGAGTATCCAAAGGCGATTTATTCAATATGAATCTTGAAGCGTTTATTCTTGGATGCGGCGGCATGATGCCGCTTCCCAACAGGCATTTAACATCCGTTTTATTAAGACGCGAGGGCGAGCTTTTTCTCTTTGACTGCGGGGAAGGCACTCAGGTTTCTTTGCGCCGTCTTAACCTTCGCTGGAAGAAAATCTCCGTTATTTTTATAAGCCATACGCATGCGGATCATGTTACCGGTATTCCCGGCTTGTTAATGCTTTCTTCCCAAGTAGACAGGGACGATCCTCTTTACATAATAGGTCCGCCGCGTATTGCCGAATATATCGAAACCAGCCGCCGTGTGCTGGATATGTACATTAATTATGAAATAATCGTAAAAGAGATAACGGCTCCCGGAATTGTGTATCAGGGGGACGGTTTTCATGTAAGATGTTTTCCGCTGTCGCATACCAAACCTTGTTACGGTTATACGCTGGAAGAAGATATGCGTCCCGGGGAATTTCACCCGCAGAAAGCGGAAGAATTAAATATCCCTATGGGAAAATTATGGGGAAAACTTCAAAAGGGCGAAATTATTCAAACTCCCGACGGCAGGGAGATACGCCCGGAGCAAGTTGTGGGGGCTCCTCGTCAGGGGCGTAAATTTTCTTTTGTTACGGATTCTCTTGCCCTGCCGGAAATCTCCACCCATGTTATCGGCTCCGATCTTTTTGTCTGCGAGGGAATGTTCACCCATGACTTGGTTGAAGATGCCCGCGATAAAAAGCACATGACGGCGGCTGAGGCGGCAAAAATCGCCGCTTCTTCGCAGGGCATAAAAAAATTGGCGTTAATTCACTACAGCCCGCGCTATACCGACTACGAATTAAAACAACTCCTTGCCGAAGCGCAGGCGATTTTCCCCGAAACAGTACTTACAAAAGACCGCTACGTTTTTCCAATTGATTTTGTTGATTAAATTTGCTAATATGCAAACATGAACACTAACGCTAAGATAGAAGTAAAAAACCTGTCTAAACAATACGGGAATGTGCAGGCGGTTTCTGACGTTTCCTTTTCCGTAGGGGATCAGCAGGTGTTGGGTTTCCTGGGACCTAACGGCGCGGGAAAAACTACCATCATGAAAATTCTTACCGGTTTTCATTTTCCGTCAAACGGAACAGCCTTTGTAGACGGCATTTCCGTGGAAGAACAACCGCTGGAAATTAAAAAGCGGATTGGCTATCTGCCGGAAAATGTGCCGCTCTACGGCGACTTAACCGTTGACGAATACTTAAGTTTTGCGGCGGACGCGCGTTTTATTCCCGTACAGGAGCGACCCGCGGCAATTAACGCAAGCCTTGAAGCGTGCGGTTTGACAAATTACCGCAGCCGCAAGATAGAGACGCTTTCCAAAGGTTACCGTCAGCGCGCGGGACTTGCGCAAGCTATCCTTCACGACCCGCCGATTTTGATTCTTGACGAGCCGACTACCGGTCTTGACCCGAATCAAATTATAGAAATTCGTTCTCTCATAAAAGAACTTGGAAAGCGCAAGACTGTAATTCTTTCCACGCATATTTTGCAGGAAGTGGAAGCAATCTGCACTCAGGTTTTGATTATTAACGACGGGCGTATTGCGGCGCAGGGAAGTCCCGAAGAAATTGCCGGAACCATGAAGGGAGGCGACACTTGGGAACTCATCTTGAAAGGAGCGGGTTACGATGCTGATACGGGCGCGGTTAACGGTAAGTTGTCTTCGTTAGGCAATATTTCCAACGTGGCGACGGAAACTACCGCGGACGGATATGTTTGCGCCAATTTTTTTATTCCGGAGGAAACTGACGGCGCGAATACGGGAGAGCGTATTTTTGATTGGGCGGTTTCGCAGAATTTAAAAATACTCGGCATGAGCAGAAAAAAAATCAGTATAGAAGATATCTTTGTAAAACTTACAAGCGATGAAAAGGAGCGCAATAAATGAAAAAATATATTCCATATCGCGCCCTCACTTTGGCGCGTAAAGAAATTTTCCAGTATCTATACGCGCCTGCGTTTTACGGGGCAACAGTTTTTTTCCTTTTAGCTTGCTCAATCTGGCTCTTCTTTTTCCAACGGTATTTTTCGATGGATCAGGCAACACTGCGCCCGTACTTCGGCATACTGCCGATAATTTTTATTTTTGTCGTTCCTGTGATCACGATGAAAAGCTGGGCGGAGGAAAGAAAAACAGGTACGGTTGAATTGCTCTTAACAATGCCGTTTACGGAATGGGATCTTGTATTGGGGAAATTTTTCTCCGCCTTTGGTATGCTCGCCGTTATGCTGATTTTAACATTCCCTGTTCCGATAAGCCTGTCAAGCTTGGGAAGTTTTGACGCGGGAACAGTTTTTTGCGAATACCTTGGAGCGTTCTTACTGTGCGCAAGCGCGACAGCTTTGGGATTATTGCTGTCCAGTCTTTCCAAAAGTCAGGGCGGCGCGTTTTTGGGAACCGCGGTTGTTTTAATGGCGGTAATGCTGATAAATAACATTACATTTGTATTTAATCTTCCGCAGTGGCTTGCGCAAAGTATCAACTTTTTTTCGCTTACCTTTCATTTTGAAAGTTTTTCCAAAGGTTTGATTGATTCAAGAGACCTTGCGTTTTTTATTTTAAGCGCCGCGTTGTTTTTGTTTATCAACACAAGGGTTATCCTTTTCAGGAAATGGAGATAACAGAATATGACAAAAAAACAAATTACAATTATTACGGCGTTATCTGTTATCGCTTTTATTCTTGCGTTAATGGTCAGCGGTCGTTTATGGCTGCGCCTAGATCTTACAAAAAACAAGGCGTATACGATTTCTAAAGTTTCGCGTAACCTTTATAAGGAATTATCCGATCCCGTTAATATCACATATTATCTTTCCAATAAACTAAAGACGATTGTTCCCGCTCCCGGTGAAATTGAAGACACGTTAAGAGAATATGCCGCCTATTCAAAGGGAAAAATCCGCCTTACAGTGCGCGATCCGTTGAAAGCGGGATTGTCAAAAGCCGACGAGCTTGGTCTTCAACCCCGGCAGGTGCAGACTGTAGAGCAGGATAACGCAAGCCTTGTTACCGTATATTCAGGCATAGTTATTGAGTATCTTGACAGAATGGACGTACTGCCGTGGGTTATTTCCACGGATACGCTTGAATACGATTTAACATCCAGAATACGCTCCCTTATTAACGACAGCGAGCGCTGGATAGGAGTGCTTATAGGCGACAGTTTCAGGCAGTGGAGAGAAGATTTCGGCTACCTGTCCGCGACGTTAGACGAAGCCGGTTACAGAGTGCGTTTGCTTTCGATTGGCGATGAAATTTCCGAAACTATCCCCGCGCTTTTTGTGTTTGGGGGAGCGGAAGATTTAGACGACTGGACGCTTTACCGTATCGACAGATACATTCAACAGGGCGGGAAAGTTCTTTTTGCCGTAAAGGGAGTGTACGTAGATACTGTATCAGGTTCGATAGAGGCAAGGCTTCAACACAGCCAGACGTTATTCGAAATGATCGCCTCTTACGGCGTAATCATAAGACAGGAGCTCGCTCTGGATCGCAACGCGCTTACATTACAGTACCAGACAAGAGCGCCTAACGGAGCAATCCAGTACAGAATTATGCGTTATCCGCTTTGGATTGGCGTTTTAGGCGATAACGGAAATGAAAAACACCCCGTATGCTCAGCTTTTTCCGGTCTTGATCTTTACTGGGCAAGTCCGCTGGAATTAACTCCGCCTCCTTCCGTAGAAGCGGTTTCTCTTTTTACAAGTTCCCCGCAAGGCTGGGTTATGAGACAGGCTTTTTATACCAATCCGGAAATAGCCTATATGCTGGAAATGGAAGCGAATGAAACAAGGGGCGTAAAAATTCTGGGAGCCGCGTTAACGGGAACTTTCCCGAGTTTTTACAAAGGAAGCCCCAAACCTGTGCATGAAGGCTCCGGAGAAGAACTTCCCGATATGCCTGAGAACGCGAAAGAGTCGCGGATAATTGTCGTTGGGGATACGGATTTTGCCACTAATATGATTAATGCGACTCAGGCAAGGCACAACCTTGATTTCCTTTTGCGCGCCGCTGACTGGCTTTCCAATGACGACGATATAATCGGCATAAGAAACAGACAGCCGCAGACAGGACGTCTGGATAAAATAGCCGATCCTAGGAGCAAAGCGGTAACGATAAAATTTATTCAAATTATAAATATTGGTCTTATTCCGCTCTTGGTAATTATTGCGGGTCTGTTTCTTGCGTCAAGGCGTAAGAAGCTCGCGCAAATTACCGAATTAAAAAACGTAAAGGAGAAAGACGATGACGTATAAAAACCGGCTTATTTTTCTTGGGTCGCTGATTGGCGCGTTAATAGTAATATATATAACGAGTATCATTGTTACTTCCGGCATCGGCTCTAAATCATCATCCTATGTATGGCTGGATTCAAAATCAGCGGGAAAAGTTATTAAAATCGCCATAAAAGATAATGAGAACGAGTATGAACTTAGAAAAATAAACCACCAATGGTTTGCCGTACATAACGGAATTGAATTCCCGGCAAAGCAATTACGGGTGGAAGATTTATTAAAAATCCTTACAACACGCTCTGTTTGGTCTGTGCGCTCTACAAGCGCTTCTACGCATGAACGTTTTGGCTTGGAGCAGTCAGCCGGCAGAGTAACAATTTACGGAGAGACAGTTCTTCTTGATCTTTTAGCGGGTAACGAAGATATTTTTAAAAATGAAATATATTTGCGTAAAGCCGGGCAGAACGAAGTCCGCGCGGGAGACAACACGATTAAGTCGTATATTTCAAGTCCTGTATCAAGCTGGTACAATTTAAGACTTATTCCGGAATCAGAGAACGGAAGTATTGATTTAAGCAGTGTGCAAAGATTATCGGTTTACACGCCGCAGGAGACTCAAATTTTTTCACGCAGGAACAGGAAGTGGGAAGTTTCCGGCGTTACCGTAGAGAAACCGGATCAAAGTATTATTGATAATTATATTCGTCAGGTTATAACTATTGAGGGCGATAATTTTGAAGACTCCATTAAAAGCGACGACCCGATGTTTGACACGACAAGTATGTCGCTTGAATTGGGAAACGGTCGTATTATTACTATTCGTTTCAGTCCCGCGGATGAATCGGGGGGACGGTTTGCCCAAATAACCGGAAAAGATTATATTTATTTTATTCCGGCGTATCAGGCGGGCAGACTTTTCAGAAGCGCCGCTAGTTTTGGGACGCAATAAAAGCCCTGTATTTTTCCAGATCGCTTTTAAACGCTATTATCTTTGTTTTTGTGTCGCTCTTTGCTTTTTTAAGCGCTTCCTCAGCTTCCAGTATCAGTCTGTCGGTGTTAAGCAGTCTGCCTGAGCGCGAGGAAAGCCCTATGCAAAGACCGCACGCTTTCATGTAGCTGTTCGGGAATCTTTTCATAATGCGCTGATAAAATTTTTCTGATTTGGCGATAGCCGCTTCAAAACCCGCGCCCGGAAGAATTACGGCAAAACCCATTTCTCCGTGTTCAAAAATCAGATCTTTTGAAGCGAAGAAAGAACCGACTTCTTTTGCCGCCTGTATGAATATTCTGTCTTCTATCGCGTCTGTAAATTCCATTAAGAGAAGCGTCAGATCATTTTCTGTGGAAGAACAGCGGTGTAATTCGGAATCAAGTCTTTCCTTTGTGTATTCTTCCCAACCGAGTCCTGTTCGCGGAGAATAAAGTCCGTTAGGTCCTTCGGCGGAAGAAAAATCATGATCATCATTTTTAACGGAGACGCCTCTTTTGGATTCGGGGGGGTGTATATAAACGGTTTCGGTTTTGCCTTTACTCATTAACGAGTTTAAGAAGAACGTAAAGAAAGATAGGGCGAATCCTATCAGAATGATCAATAAAGTATCTTTCATTATTTTTGTGGATTCGGCGTAATCAAAAGCGTTGGCTACAGCTTTGATATTAGCGTTACGCACGTCCGGAAGCGCCAAAGGTCTGTAAAGATTTTCCTGCAAAAAATAAAATTTATTTTTTAATCTCGGCGAATCGTTTACCCATGAAACGGCATAACCTTGTTTTTTTTCAAAAGCGTTTCCGCCGTTGGGACCGGTAATAATAATCGCTTCAATTGTCTTGCAGGAAGAAAGCGCCTCATTAATCGAGTTAATAAATCTTTCATCCATAAAACCTTGAATTCCCGCGGACAGGGCAATGTCGGTAATACCGGCAAATTCCTGTTCCGCCGTAAATTTACGCTCATCCATGCTTAAATAAATTCTGACTGCTCCCTGGACTAACGCAAAAAGATAGATAATTATGCAAAGAGCGGCAATAAGCGACCCGCCTGTCGACGAGCTTCCGGATTTTTTATTTTTTGTTCCCATATTATTCTTTCTCTGATATAATTATCGGTAGTTTCTATATGCAAATAAGAGATTATTCATTACCCGCGGGCTGGTATCCGCGCGAAAAAAGCGCAGTTTCCGCGTTTTTATCGGAATTTGACAATAAAAAACGCTCTTCCCGCGCCGTAATTATGCCCCACGCGGGCTGGTACTACAGCGGCAGAACCGCCGCTCTTGGCGCCGCAAGCCTAAACCCGCAGCCTGAGACGGTGGTTGTTCTGGGCGGGCATTTAGGCGCCGGCAGTCCGCCCCTTTTCGCCATGGAAGACGCCGTAAAAACTCCCTTCGGCTACATGCCCATAGACACCGCCCTGCGCTCCGCCTTAATGGACAAAATCGGCGGCGCGGAGGATCAATACCGCGATAACACCGTAGAAGTTATTTTACCAATGGCGCAATATTTTCTCCCCAAAGCGAATTTATTGTGGCTGCGCCTTCCCGCCGACATAAAATCTTTTGAGAGGGGAAAACTCTTATCGCAAATCGCGGCGAAATTAAACAAAAAAATAGCGGTCTGCGGCTCCACAGACTTAACCCACTACGGACGCAACTACGGCTTTTCGCCGCAGGGTTACGGAGAACGCGCCCTACGCTGGGTGCGCGAAGTAAACGACGCCGCTTTTATAAAAGCAGTGGAATCCGGCGACAGCGCCGAAGTCCTGCGCCGCGCCGATGAGGATTTATCATCATGTTCCGCGGGCGCGGTACTTGGGGCAATGGGTTTTGCCGAAGCGGAAGGGCTGCAAAAAGCACGGCTTTTGGCATACGCCACAAGCGCCGATGTGAACGAAGATGACGACGATGTGCCCGATTCGTTTGTGGGGTACGCGGCGTTTGCGTTTGAGGTTTAATGAGGCTTATTAATATTGTATTGTTCTTTAATGGCTTTACCTACTGCTTCGCTAATAGCTCGATCCAAGTCAGTCAGAATTTCTTTGTGAAGTTTCTTTAATTCGTTCTGAGGGGAAGCAGAAGTTGCAAAAAGCTCAAATGTTTCTATTTCAAGAGCTGTCGCTATCCGATCCAGCATTTCTGGAGCAGGAAATTTCCGTTTTTGCTCAATCATACCTATAAAATTAGTAGAAATATTTGATCTTTCTGCAAGGTCTGGTTGTGTAAGACCGAGTCTTTGGCGGTGTATTTTCATGTTTTGTGCCAAAATTTCCCGAATTTTTGCCATTTTCTCATCCCTACCTATTAATAAATGATAACTGTCATTTAGTTCTTGAAAAACTTTCTAACAGAAAGTTTACTATTCCTTATTGACAGTTTTATAGAAAAATATTATGATTACTTAGAAATTGATATGATAACTAGAATAAACAGACGGTTTTATGGTTTAGCATCACTGATCTCACTTGTTATAGGTATGGGAATATACCTTTTTTTTAGAAATACGAATATGCTACTCTTCAAATGGATACCGAAACTACAAATTTTTAAAGACGTATATATACCAACAAAACAATCTTTTTTTACATCAATACTCAAATACAATTTACCAGATACTTTATGGTTTTTGTCAGGAATTTTCTTTTTAAGGTTTATATGGTTTTACAAATTTAAAGAACAGAATGTATATGTAATATGCTTTTTTTTAATGGGAGTTGTTTTTGAAATAAGCCAATTGTCAGACAGTATTCCCGGGACATTTGATTTTCTGGATTTACTTTTTCTTGGTATAGGTGCTTTCGTTGAAAGCTTGCTATATAAAAAATTTATTTATAGGAGTATAGTATGAAAAAAGATTTTGGAGCTCATGTTATAGCTTTAGGGGCTTTTGTGGTGTTTATTGTGTTAGGACTCGCGTGCGCTTCAACACCAAGGAAAACAATAGAAGTAAGTGAAAGTTATCGTGGATTTACTTCCGCTCCTGTTGGTACTGAGCGAATTATTGGTAGAGTTCAAGTTCAAGGAAAGACTTCCTTTGTAAGCCAAGAATCACAACCATCAGTCACTCCTGCACAGAGATTGGGAGCTCCTTATGAAGTATCTTTAGAGGAGCCTACCCAAAAGACCGGTCTTGCGGCAATGTTTGCGACTGTCGAAAGAGACAGAAACAGGCATGATCACGAACCTATTTTTGATCAATTACAAAGTGAAGCAAAAAGACAGTTTCCAAGTGAGGTAGTTAGTATAAGAAACGCAAAAACAGCCGGATTTAATCCTACTAATGCTCGTCAAGAAACTTATTCTGAATCTGTAAAAGGTTCTGACGGAAAATATTATTCTGTACAACGAACGAGAACTATATGGGATGTTTTTCCTGTATATACCGCAGATATTATAACTACCCAACCAATGCCACCACCGGTTATTTATTCAGAACATTTTACAGTGGCCAAATCAACCCGAGCAGATATATTTAGATTGGCACGTAGATGGATAAGAGATAATAGTTCCAGTAAATATATTATAGTTGTTAATTCTGAAGATATTAATATAGGAGAATTAATGGGTACAGTCACCTATACTGCAAGAGCAGATGATGATTATCAAATTACATCAAAATTTACCTTTGATATAATGGATGCAGGGGTAGACATGAAATTTGATTCTACAAAATTAACGAATGGACGGGATATATTTTTAAAATCAATTGCTGATTCAGCTCAAAAAGAATTGGTTAATTTTTCTACCTCTATAAAATCGTATATTATAACTGGTAGATAGTGGTTTTTGTAGATACGTTTAGGAAGAGCCGGGTAAACTTTAGCGAAGATTTATCCGGCGTTTTTACATTTTTTCTTGTAAATTTCTTTTACTATTTATTGTTTATATTATGATGAATTTGAAAAAAAACATAATTATATCTCTTTTAGCTGTTTTTTTTATAATTTCCTGTGAAGATATTGAATCAAATGAATACAAAATTTTTGCTGACGGACTGCGCGGCGTATGGATTTCAAATGATACGAGTGTCTATTCCGGCAAACTTGAAATAAATATTGACCGAATTACTATTACAGGTTTCAAAGAAGGTCAAACGCCATCTGGGGAAGATAGTAATAATCGTCCCTTCAAGAATTTTACCAAGGATGTAGCCCTAAAGGGATATTCAGAAGAAGAGAAAATTTTTATAGAAGACTTTGGTTTACTACAGGAAGGTATACCTTATACAATTTATACAATTCCTACTTTAAATACCGTAGATGATTTTCTTCGTTTCACTTTTGGCAATAGAGTGGAAATTATGCGAAAGCAAAAGAATTATTGATAAATGAGACTACAATATGTCTGGCACTCCAATTCTATAGCGTCGTCAAGAAATTGGCGATATTACATGTAGTGTGATTTTTAATGAGCGATAAAGATGTATACCCAATAAAAGAAACACAGGCAGGGCAAACTGCGGGATGGAAAAACATTTTCCCAGAGTTTTTACAGCACACAGTTTGTACTGCCTACAGAATAAAATCTTTAGGCATACATCTTATTTAATACCTCAACATTTTCCATAAAATGTTCTCCAAAAATGGATTTGTAGTTGATCGCCGGAAAACGATTTTTTAAAAACTACATACCCTATATGGGTTGAACTTGGCGTTTTGCTTGACAGAATTTGAAAATTTTTGAAAGATTTTTTACTTTGCCATGAGGGAAACAACTAACCGCCTGACCACTAAAACACATCAAAAAATAGTTTTAGCGGACGATAATATCGTCTCCTTTTATATCTGCAACCGAAAAATATGCGGTACGGCTTGACAAATCCGCTATTGAGTATTATACTATATTAAGAAATTATAATTATTTTTAATTTTAAGGAGTTTTGTATGTCAAAAATGGTTAAGATTTTAGTTGCTATTTTAGTTCTGGGCGGAATCTTTGTTTTTCCGGCGGTTTCGCAAGAATGGACAAAAGAGGATTTACAAAACGCTTACATGGATTATTTGCGTCAGGAAGGTTATCTTCCTACGGTTGACGTAGACGGCGATATTCAGTTTAAAGTGGCGGGCGACACTTATTTTATAATTGTAGACGAGAATGATCTTCAATTTTTTCAGGTTTATACCGGATTTAAGATGGACACCGTTTCCCAGGACACCGTTCTTAACGCGGCAAATTCTTCAAACAGAAGTTCAAAGGTAGTTAAGGTCGCCTTTTCTCCCGACAGAAATGTTATCTCTCTTACCGCTGAATTGCTTTTAAATGATCCAAAAGATTTTATCCCCGTTTTTTCAAGGGCAATCTCCCTTATTAGAAATGCGGAAAATAATTTTATGACTCAGTTAAAGAGCTTTTAACAATTAATTTATCTATTTGCTTGATACAATAGCTTTTTGTCTCTTCGATTAACTCTGTAGCTGTTTTATTGTTCGTACTGCGGTGTTTGAGCGCGGCGGCAGTGGGCAGAAGCGTGGTAAAGATTTGCCTTTCTTTTTCATTTAATCCGCTTGCGGGCAGAGCGGCTATGTCATTACGGTACTGTTCAAGAAACTCAATCCCGCTTTTATTTTGATTCTCCTGCGCGCCGGGAGCGTAGTTTTTATTGTCCGCGTTATGAGCCTTTTTGTTTGTCAGGCTAATGGGAGCGCCTTGTCCGGGGAAGGCGCGAATTTGCGCGTCCATTGCCGCCGCTTTTTCTTCCAGTTTTTTTCTGTAAAAACGAAGCGATGATGTTTCATGGTAAATTTGGGTTTCGTTTTCACGGGGCAGAAAAGGACTGCGGTATAAAAAAGCGGACATTTGCGCTTCCGCGGGAGAGAGGCGGTTCTGCTTTCTGTTAAAGTAGGGGTAGACGTATGTTCCTCTTGCGTAAGATTGAGAGCGAATATATGAGAAATCCGCGCCAAAGAGCGTTATGTGTTTTACGCCGAGTGTTTCAGCTAGGGACAGACAGGCGTAGGTTACATTGCCGCCTGATGTGTCAAGCAGGGGTAATGATCGCCAGTAACGTGAAATGTACAGCGCAAGAGGATGTCCGCCGGAGAAAAAGACGGGGAAGGTTGAAAAGCGGGAGAGCAGGGGAGGGCTTGCGATGTCCAGAATCAGCGGAATGTTGCGTATGTTGCAGTCGAAAAAATGATAGTGGCTGATATGCTGGCAGTCAATGGAAACTACGGCGTCAGGTTCAATGTTGTTGTGCAAAAGGACGGGCAGGGCGGTATCGGAGCAGATAATAAAGCCGTTATGTGATTTAAATTCAGCAAGAGAGGTTATTTGCCCGTCAAGCGAAGGACCCGCCGCGACAATTGCCGCTTTATCTGTTTTTTTCGCGCAGAAAGATTGGTCTGTAGATTCGGCGGCTTTTATGTTGCGGATAATGTTGGAAAACCAGCGCAGTCCAAAATGCGCCTGAACGCTGAAATCAGAGGCGGCGGCATCTATTGCTTCCTGAATAACAGCGGCGGCTTTGTTAAACTTTTCTAAGTCATGCTCGGTTCTTGTCCGCATGGGGATAACTTTAATACCGCCGCACAAAGCGGGGTTGTAGTTTTCGAGGATATATTTTTTTATTTCGTCTAACGAGAAGTCAGTTAAAAGGCTGAAACGTCCGTTATTTAAAAGCGGCGTGTAATCCTTTGATGACAAAAGTTCTTTAATGCCATCCTTGTTAAAATCTATGACGACAATCTGTGCGGACGTTTTGGAGAGCGCGATCTGCTGTGCAAAGCCGCCGCAAAGACCCAAAAAAATCACAAAACCTGTATCCTGCGGTATGGTAGACACAAGCCGTTCCGCTTCGCGTATGGGATCAACCGCGGAGTGTAATGGGCGGGATGAGCCGTCTTGAGCAATAATCGCAGGTACTATTTCGCCTGAGCGGGAAGTTAAAAATGTATAATGGGTGTTATTCATGTAAGGCCTTTATACAGATTTCTTTTATTGCGGTTTCCAGTTCCCGCTGTGTTACTTCATTTTCGCCTGAAAAAAGCAGGGAATTAAGTTCCCTCTTTATATTTTGCGCGTATTCAGGCTGTTTCAACGCGTTAAGGAGAGCTTGTACTCCCTTCTCGCAAAAGACATTTGAGTTTTCAACTTCAACCGTCTTAAAAAAATCATCAGTCTTTTTCAAACCGCTGTGCGATGAAGGCTCTCCGTGTTCAAAAATTTTATTTCCGCCTATGGAATAAATCCGTTTTGACCACTTATTTAACTGTTCCTTAAACCATGCCGCGTATATGTCCATGCTTCCGCCCTGATGAAGCAGTCTTGAGCGCGAATAACTTTCCGAGTAAAAGGGAACAAAACGGTTAGCTCTGCCGTAAAACAAATTGTCAAAACTATACGGTCTTGCGTGGGTTCTTATGTCGCTGACTGAAAAATCCAAACCGGCAAGGTAGATGTTTCCGCTTGAAAGTACCAAAGCAAGCTCCACGGCGGTTGCGGTTACCGTTCCTCTTTGCGGAATAATTACGGACGGTAAATTAAGTTCGTGAAGAACGATGTTCTGCCAAAAACTGCCGTCGTTTAAAATTAATTGCGCGCTGTCCGCGCACTGAGAGGGCAGGGCGGCGCAGAGGTTGACGGCGAAAGCGGAAGCGTTTGCGTATTTTTTATCTCTGTAAAAAGGGTAAATATGTTTTAATGCCCAACTGCCGCCGTCTGTCGCGATAACTATATCCGCCGTTATACCCGCCGACGACAGCGCTAGAACGGAAGAAGACGCGGCAATGATAAGACAGTTGTTATGCGCTTTTTGAATAACAGGTAGAGCATGTTCAAGGCTTGGACCTGAGCCTGTAATAATTACGGGAATTTCCATTTGCCTGTATAAAAGGGTGTGGTTTATATGACTGATGTTTTTAAAAAAGTTTTTTATCCATCTTTTTCCAAAAACCGCCGTTGTTCTTTTTTCCGCGTCCGCTCGTTTTAAGAAGGCGGCGACCGCGGAAAGAAGTTTAACATACGCGTCTTTAAAATAATTAAGAGACGGACGCCATTCAATGACACGGATACGGTCGGCGTTGATATTTTGAATATGAGTTTCTAAAAACTTATAAATTTCCTCGGTATCAAGGCTTGTTAATGTGTGTACGTTTTGAAGGGGGGGATTTTCAAAATTTTCCGCGTGAAGAACAAGTATTTTGCTTTCTTTAAATTTTTCCCGTAATACGGGAATTAAAAAGCCTAAACCCGGCTCGATTAAAATAAAACATTCTGTTTGTTTGTTTAAATTTAAAGAATCAATATAGCGTTCCGCTTCTCCTTGAGGATTGTAACGTGAATGAAGTTGTGCGCCAAGCTCTGATAAATCGGCGATTATACCAGCCCCAATTCCTTAAAGAGTTTTTTGTAAGAATCAAAGTATTCTGATTTTGCGAACTCTTCGATTTTTTCTTCCGGTAATGATTCAAGAAGCTGATCCATGTAGCTTAAAATATTTCTAAGTTCTGATCTTAAGCCCGAAGGAAGGGCAAACGGAGTTGTACCGCCGGCTGCTTGCTGTTTTCCGTCCCCGCCCGCTGCAACTCCGGGAGCGGCTTGTGGCGCAGGCTGTTGAGGCACAGGTTGCGGCGCTTCTTCTTGAACGGGCGGCGGCGGAGCTTTTGCGGCAGGCTGTGGAGCGGGCGCTTTCTGTACGGGAACTTCCGGCTGCGATGCGGTATCGTCAAGAGAAGAAAAATCATCGAAAGAATCCATGTCAAAATCTTCTCCGTCTAAAGAAGGCTCGGTTAAAACTTCTTTTTCTAAAAGATCATTAGATGATAATACCGGTTCGTCAATTACCGCGTCTGACAGATCTTCAAATGAATCATTTTCAATAGTATCATTTTCAAGATAATCGCTGTTTTCAGGGGTTTCTGTCATGGGTACCGCGCCTTCTTCGCGCAGTTTGTTCAATTCATCATCCGCACCGGCAATTAATTCTGTATCTTCCTGTGAAATATCGGCAAAGTCATCCATTGCAAGGTCAGTTGCCGAAGCATCATCCGATGCAAGGTCGTCTGAGGCGAGGTCATCCGCCGCAAGGTCAGTTGCCGAAGCATCATCCGCCGCAAGGTCGTCTGAGGCGAGGTCGTCTGCCGCAAGAGCGGTGTCGTCTGACGTAAAGGTAGTATCCAGCGCGGTATCGTCTAACGAAATATCAGCAAAGTCGTCTGACGCAAGAGCGGCGTCGTCCGATAAAGCGTCAGCTGACAGAGCGTCGTCTGACAAGGCGTCAGTTGATAAAGCATCAGCTGACAGAGCGTCGTCTGACAAGGCGTCAGTTGATAAAGCATCAGCTGACAGAGCGTCGTCTGATAAGGCATCAGTTGACAGAGCTTCGTCCGATAAGGCATCAGTTGACAGAGCTTCGTCTGATAAGGTATCAGTTGACGAGGCATCATCTGCCGCAAGGTCAGTTGACGAAACGTCGTCTAACGAGATGTCGGCAAGATCGTCTACGGCAAGAGCGGCGTCGTCTGACGCAAGGTTGGTGTCCAACGCGGTATCGTCTAACGAAATATCGGCAAAGTCGTCTGCCGCGAGAGCGATATCGTCCGACGCAAGATCGGTTGATGAATCTGCTAAGTCGTCTGCGGTAAGAGCGGCATCATCCGCGGCAAGGTCATCTGCCGCGATGTCAGTTGACGAAGCGTCATCGGTAGATGGTATGTCCGCAAAGTCGTCTGTAGCAAGAGCGGTTTCATCCGCCGCGATGTCGGTTGAGGAAGCGTCGTCTAAGGAAATATCAGCAAGGTCGTCTGCGGTAAGAGCGGCGTCGTCCGCCGCGATGTCGGTTGACGAAGCGTCTTCGGCAGATATATCCGCAAAGTCGTCCGTAGCAAGAGCGGTTTCATCCGCGGCAATGTCAGTTGACGAAGCGTCGTCTAAGGAAATATCAGCAAGGTCGTCTGCGGTAAGAGCGGCGTCGTCCGCCGCGATGTCGGTTGAGGAAGCGTCGTCGGTAGATATATCCGCAAAGTCGTCCGTAGCAAGAGCGGCGTCGTCCGCCGTGATGTCGGTTGACGAAGCGTCGTCTAAGGAAATATCAGCAAGGTCGTCTGTAGCAAGAGCGGTTTCATCCGCCGCGATGTCAGTTGACGAAGTGTCGTCTAAGGAAATATCAGCAAGGTCGTCTGTAGCAAGAGCGGTTTCATCCGCGGTAATGTCAGTTGACGAAGCGTCGTCTAAGGAAATATCAGCAAGGTCGTCTGAGGCAAGAGCGGTATCGTCTGCCGCGATGTCGGTTGAGGAAGCGTCTTCGGTAGATATATCCGCAAAGTCGTCCGTAGCAAGAGCGGCGTCGTCCGCCGCGATGTCGGTTGACGAAGCGTCGTCTAAGGAAATATCAGCAAGGTCGTCTGAGGCAAGAGCGGTATCGTCCGCCGCAATGTCGGTTGACGAAGTGTCGTCTAATGAGATATCGGCAAAGTCGTCCGTAGCAAGAGCGGCATCGTCCGCCGCGATGTCGGTTGACGAAGTGTCGTCTAATGAGATATCGGCAAAGTCGTCTGTAGCAAGAGCGGCATCGTCCGCCGCGATGTCGGTTGACGAAGCGTCTTCGGCAGATATGTCCGCAAAGTCGTCTGTAGCAAGAGCGGCGTCGTCTGCGGCAAGGTCAGTTGACGAGGTATCTTCTAAAGCAAGGTCATCCGCCGCAAGATCGGTTGACGAAGTGTCGTCTAACGATATGCCGCCAAGGTCGTCTGCGGCAAGGCTTGTATCTGCCGCAATGTCAGTTTCAGTTTGCTCTTCTGTTGGTTCGTTTATATCAATGTCGATATCAATGTTATCAACATCAGCGGAAGTGTCATCCGCTTTTACGTCTTCTGCTAATTCACTTTCCGGCGTTTCTTCGGTTCCCGATTCTTCCGTAAAATCCGCCGAGTTAAGGATATTGTTCATTTCATCGCCTGTAAGCGAAATTGTTTCGTCATCTTCATCAATGGTTTCAGGTACGCCCTCTTCTATAGTGCCGCCTGAACTTAATATGTTGTTAAGTTCGTCGCCGGTAAGAGAAAGAGTTTCATCCTCGTCATCGGAGAAGAATCCGCCGCCCTCGTCGGTTTTTACTTCTCCGGCGGGAAGAGAACGGATATTTGCAAATTCTTTTTTAAGTTCTGTAAGTTCGTTTCTGATTGACGAAAGTTCCGAGGCGATTTGTTTAAGAAGGAGGGTTGAAACATTACTATCGCCTGCCGCGGCGTCTAAATCGTCGGAAACAGTGTCAATGTTGTTTTCGATTGATTTTACAGTCGGGACGCTTAAATCTTCGGTTTCAAATTCATCGTTATTCGCTTCGCTGCCAAGAGCATCTATGGTTAAATTTTCATCGCTAATATCACTGACTTCTGTTTCAGTTGTTTCTTCTCCTTGCGAGGGAACTTCAAATTCATCAAAAGAAGTGTCCTCTATTTCGATATCTTCGTTTTCAGTTTCAGCTTCAGTTGTAACGCCGAGACTGTCGTCGGAAGGCATGTTGAGATCCGATAAAACTTCTTTGGAAGTTAACGGGTCGTCTTCAAGTTCAATGCTTATGTTGTCGTCAGGAAATTCAACATTTTCGGTTTTTGATTGCACCGCGGCTTCACCAACGTCAAATACCGCGTCGTCAAAAGTTAATGATTCATCACTGCTGGATGATTTTCCCGAGGAAGACATACCAAGCTCGGAAGATATATCATCTGTATCACTAAGAACTTGAGGTTCGCTCTTTACCCATACGCCGTATTCGTCCAGATCTTTTGCGCTTCCAATATTTGCGCGATCAGAGTATATCGAAGGTTTTTTATTACTAGCCATGAACCGCTCCCTAAATTAACACTTATGGTCAATTATCGGTACTTTTTCCTGTTTTCAATAGACTATATCTTAATTAAGAATAACCTTTTGTTTTATTGTTGTCAATGCTGGTTTTGAAATATAGCGTTTTTTTAAAATAAAGCGGTTTTTGGAAGAAAATTTAAGAATAATTGATAAATAACCGTAAATCGAACTATGAGAGTCTTTAAATACCTCTTAGGGGTTTGGACCGCGATAATTGTATATACTCTTTTTTCTTTTCTGGGCGGTCCTTCAGGCTTATCATCATATAATTATCTGTTAGCCGAGAGAGAACGGCAATGGGAAAATATCAAAGAACTTGGGATTATTAACGAAGAGTTGGAAAGAACAAGATTTAATTTACAATACGATCAGGATACAATCTTGGTTCAGGCGCGTCAGATGGGTTACGGTCAGCCTGATGAACGCTTTATACGGATTGTAGGGCTGGGAACTCCTAAAAGCGCCAATGTAACAGCGGGAAATGTATATACAACTTCGTATCCCGATTATATTTCTGATAAAAGTATTAAAATTGCCGCCTTTTGCGCGGGTTTATTAGTTTTCACATTCATTCTTACGATGGAAATCATAGAAAAAAAGTCCCGTTAACATAAATTATTGTAGTCCATGCCTGAATTCTCTGGCAATTTCGCGTTTTAAGTCTTTTTCGCGTATTCCCGCGCGCTTATCGTAAGCTTTTTTACCTTTGCACAGTCCTATTTCGACTTTTACCCTGCTTTTTTTAAAATAAAATGACAAAGGAATAAGCGTATAGCCCTTTTCTTCTACCTTTCGCTGGATTCTTTTTATTTCGTCCTTATGCAGGAGAAGGCGTTTTTTCCTGTCCGGTTCGTGGTTAAAAATCGATGAAAAGGGATTTTCCGCTACTACCAGTGAACGCAGCCATATTTCGCCGTTTATAACTTCCGCCCACGAATCGGGGAAAGAGATTTTACCGTCGCGGAACGATTTTACTTCCGTTCCCATTAGTTCTATACCGCACTCATAAGTTTCATCGACAGAATAGTCGTGCCGCGCTTTACGGTTTTGCGCTATGATTTTTACGCCTTCACTCATGATACTTCACTTTTTTATTGCGGGAGCAATAACTACACGGAACGTTACAATTGGCGAGGACAGATCGGGGGGCAGGGAAGCCCTTGTTTCCGCTGAGGTTGGGGTTTGTCTACCGCGCAGGGAACGTTCCGGGGAGCCGACCGCGTATTTTGCCTGCTGCGGCGCGTCTGCGGCAATTTGAAGCGGGATAAAAGGGTCGTAACACCATTCCCACCCCATGTTTTTCATGCTGTTTACGCTGTTTGCGGCGGCTAACAATTCTTCTTCCGTAGGAAGCCTTACTTCATAGCCTATCGGCGGGTACAAACGCGGCGATATCCATTCGCAAAAGCCTTGAGCCGCGTACCATGTAACGCCTGTAATGACATTTTTATCGATATCCCAGGGATAACTTGAAATTTCCTGAGGAAAATAATCGGTTTTATATTCTCTCCACTGCGGGTTTTCGTTAAGAAATGTCTCAAATAAGGAGCGTGATATAGGATTTTCGCTGATCTGAAGATATGGAGAAGAAAACGTTATAAATTTTATTCCCGCCATTTCCAAACTTCCTGACGGTCTGTTTGTTATCGGTTTTGGCGGTATTTCAGACTGTTTTTTAAACCAACCGGAAGATTCGATAATTGCGGCTTGTTCGCGCGGAAGGACTTGGGAAAGCCATTTTGCCGTGTTTTGGCTTTCCGACAAAAACGATAATATGCCGGATATTGAGTTAACAAGCGCAACAGGAGAGGGAGTGTTGCCGCTGTTATCTAAAAGTATTTTAGCGCGGATAAGGTCGCGCGTTGCAGACCTTGTGACGGCAAAACCTGATGCGGCAAGTAATATCTGCTGCATATCGTCGTTTGAGTCTTTGACATTCCCCGCGCGGTAAGCGCCTTCCGAAAGGCTCATAGGTATCTGCCATGAGGCGGTAGGCTCTCCGGCAAATGACCATTCAGCGTAATCGGCGGCATACATGGCAAAAGCCGCCGCCGCGTCTTGCGTTTTCAGGGTAAAATCAACCTTTTTGTACAGAGGGAAAAAAAGCGACCCCATGTAGCGGGCGGGGATTTCATAAGCGGCGCTTTGGCTTTCAAAACCGGGCATGACCGCTTCTATTATGTGGTTTCCCTTTGAGACTGGGATTTTACTTCCCGCGACACCCCTGTAAACGCCGTCAATTCTGACAGCCGCGCCTGCTGGCTCTGTTTTTACGATTAAAACCGCCCCGGGGTTTTTTATACCGGGATATAAAAACAGTAAAAAAAGGATAACAAGCAGAACAAATGAGTATAGAAAAGTGAGGTAAACGCCGGGGCGGATACCGTAAATCGGCTTAAATTTGACTTGAATTTCGCTGTTAGCCTGTTTTTCCTGCATGAGGCATTATATAACTATTAATTATTTTGATCTATGTAACCTTAAAAAACCTTTATATAAAACTAAAAAAAAGAGCTGCCCGAGTTTATGTTTCGGACAGCTCCATGCCCTTGAGGCATATCGGAACTATAGTGATTTGGGAGGGGAACTATAATCCCGACATTAAAAGTATCGGTTACGGGGTGGTTTTTCATGAACCTTATTTTGAAGAATTTTATACCACGAACCACACGAACCAGCACGAACCAAGAGAGATGCGCGTAAAATACATATACTGATGTTAGACGAGAGCGGAGGATTAAGGGGTTCTTGTTCGTTATCTTATAGTAAAATTTCAAGCTCAGCCTTCGAACAAAAACCCCCGATCCACCTCTTTCTTCTACGCGCATATTTGTAGTAAATCTCGCCGCTTTCTAGGTTCGCTCCCTATTCGTGTGGTTCGTGGTTAAAAATTCTTAGTCGTCTTCCTGGACGTTGAGGTCTACGGACAAGGACACGCGGTAGGTTTTACCGCGCTGGATGTTTAAAGTTCTGGTTATTGTATAATCGCCGACATTGAATTTAACCTCATGCTGTCCCGGTTCTACGGTTACGGGTTCGCGTCCGCGGGGAATAAGGTTGTTATTCAGATAAATTTGTGCGTTTTGGGGCGCTTCAAAAACAATAATCGGACTTGGATCCTGCAATTCAATCGTTAAGTCGATGACTTTTGCTCTTTCTACGACAAAACGGCGGCTTTCGTTGCGGTAATCTTCCGAAAGAATGACAAGATGGTGCTCTCCCTCGCGTAAAAACACCTGATCTGAGATGTTTGGGATAACAGAATCGTCAATAAGGACTGTAAAGGGTCTGTTTCTCAGTTGGGAAGGATAGCGGGGGATAATCCTTACCGCCCCTTCGTCGCTTAAAATAGGTCTTGCGGTAAAATTGAAAGTTATATTTTCAAAATCATCGGGAAGCCCTTTGGATATCTGCGTCAGCCTGAAAACAATCGGAAATGTAACCGGTTGAACAACATTTGTGGGAACAGTGACCGATGTTGTCGTTCTTAACCCGTGCTGTTGCCGGATCGGGATATGGTAGATGATCCTCAACCTTGACGGAAGAGGCTCAAAGGCAATACGGCTGCCGTCCATGTCGGTTATTCCGTCGGCGGTTTGGGGATTAATTTTATTGTACATGATCATAACAAGAGAGCCGCGGTACGGCAGCCAGCTTTGGGGAGCGGAGACTTCAATTTCGATGCCTCTTAAAAAACGCGTGTCCGAGCCCAGATTGATTATTACGGCGCTGTTAATGCCGAGGGGAATTACAGTGTCCGTTTGCCCTGTAGAAACATCGACCGATCCGGTTATAACTGTGCGGAAAGTCTCCGCCTGCAAACGGTAATAAAAAGAGAAAAGCAGGAAAATAGCGAGAGATAATTTTGCCCTTGGCATACACCATCCGTTTTTCCGGGAACTTAAAAAAACCAACCGGAGTTTTTAAAATGTTCCATTCCGCCAATATTCAGGGACGGAGCCTTCCTGCCGGATCAAATGCTTTTCCGTCCTGCCGCAGTTCGAAATGAAGATGCGGTCCTGTTGATTGACCTGTCGATCCTACTCTTCCTATAAGGTTACCTGATTTTACATCGGATCGCAAGACCGTATCGACGGATGATAAATGCCCGTAAAGGCTCTTCCAGTTATTATTGTGGCTGATGATAATATAATTTCCGTACACAGGATCAAACCCTGCCGCTGTTACAACTCCGTCCGCCACGGCAAAAACCTCCGTTCCTTCCGGCGCGGCAAGGTCTATCCCCTGATGCATCGAAATATTACCGGTTATCGGGTCTTCCCTGATACCGTAGCGGCTGGTAACGCGGTATTGCCGTAACGGAAACCTGAAACCCGCATTAAGAAAGAACGCCCTTTCCGTGGCGGAAAAATCCGCGCCGGGAAAGAATAAAAAAGTTTCCTGTTTTTCCCCGGTTCTTATTTTTAACTCGACTGAACCTTGCGCGTTTTTCCTTGCCGCCCCCGCTATTTTTTCCAGATCGGTTTGTAAAATCGACGGAATAAAGATTCCGGGGCAGGACGGCAGAAGTAGAGGTTTTCCTGTTACCAGCGCGGACGGGTTGTTAAGCCTGTTTAAGGTTGTTAAAGATGAATAGGGAAGGTTTAACCGGGCGGCAAGTGATAAAATGTCATCATTCTGCCGGACTGTGTATTGATAAATAGTCAAATGCTGTGTAATTTCTTCTGGAGAAAGGCGGTTTTGGGTGTTAAAGACGCGCCTCCTGTTGCCTTCGACATCGTTGATAAACTGCTTGAACAAGGTATCAGTGTTATCAAGCCGCTTAATTACTGGAAAATCATCGCAAAAAACAGGAAAATTTAAAAATATTAAAAAAAAGGCAAGGGATATGCCCTTGCCAGTTATCAATTTTGACAAATCTCACCCTGCGGAAATTGCTTCTGTGGGGCAAGCGCTGACACATGTGCCGCAATCCACACATTTTTCCGGATCAATCTGGTATTGACCGTCTTTTTCCGCAATTGCGTCATTTGGACATTCGCTCGCGCATGAACCGCAGCTTACGCAAGCATCGCTGATTTTATGAGCCATATTATACCTCGCTATTATTTAGTCTTAAGTAAGGATAACATATCTTATGCTATATGGCAAGTCAAAATATACCGAAAATATAGTATGCTTTTTGCAGGTATAATAATCGCTATTGCTATTTTGTCGGCTACGGTTTATCTTGCCCTTGATAAAAAATCGACCTTAATTATACGTTTGGCTTGTCTTGGCGCAATTGCCTTAATGCTTATAACTTTAGTTATTTGCGCAATAGTTGTTCTTACCGATAATAGGATACCTGTAGACCCGTCTGTGTTGATTGTCGGCGCTCCTACGGAAAAAAAGGAAGTAAAGAATAATTCACTCGCTATTTTTTCTATCATTGGTTTTGTTATTGTCATATTTATATTTATCGCAATTCTTACATTGAGGGAACATAAAAAAAATCTGCCTAAAACAGAAAATGCTGATAAAGCCGCCGGTAAATCTTCTTCAAAGTGGTAATTTTTTTGCCGTTTCCAGAGCGGCTATAACCTTATCGCACCATTCGTCAAATTCCGGATCTTCCTGTTGTAAATCGCTGTTGGCAAGAACATTTTCAATCGTCATTTTAATGCCTTCGTCCGCTCTTGTTTTCGCGTTAAAACCGGGCGCAAGCCGTTTAAGTTTGGTATTGTCAAAAACAACCGTATTGGCTTTATCGCCTAAAAGACTTCCCTTAAAATCATAACGACCATGCGAACATTCTTCCAAAAAATCACTGGATACATGCACCGCTTTTAATTGGACATTCAGCGCGTCCGCGATAATTTGATAAATCTGGTTCCATGTTACGCTTTCTTCGGAAGTGATATTTACCGCTTCTCCTATGGCGTGAATATTTCCCATGATGCGGACAAAGGCGCGGGCAAAATCGCTGTTATGGGTCAATGTCCACAGGCTTGTTCCGTCGCCGTGGATAATGACGGGTTTGCCGTCTAACATTCTTTTTAGTACCTGCCAACTGCCCTTGGAACCGTGAACTCCAAGCGGGACGCTTCGCTCGTCGTAAGTGTGGCTGGGACGGACGATGGTTATTGGAAAGCCGACGTCGCGGTATTTTTGCGTTAAAAATTCTTCGCAGGCTATTTTATCTCTTGAGTAACTCCACAACGGATTCGAGAGAGGAGCGCTTTCTGTAATAAGATACGATGAGAGCGGTTTTTGATAAACGGAAGCCGAGGAAATAAAAATGTACTGATTGCAAAGACCGTTAAAAATGTCAAAGTCTTTTTGCACGTGTTCGGGAACAAAGGCGAAAAAATCGGCGGCGACATCGAACTTGTTTCCCTTGCCGATAGCCTTTTCTAATTTATCACGAATAACAGAAGCTTCTTCTGTTCTGATATCGCAGGGAATGTGTTTTATTTCCAATCCCTTAAAGTCATTCTTGCGATTTCCCCGGTTAAGAAGATATATTTCCCAGCCCAACTGCGCCGCTCGTCTTGTGATTGCGCTTGAAATAGTGCCGGTTCCGCCGATAAAAAGAACTTTCATGGTTTCTCCTGTTATTTATATTGATTAATGTTGTTTTTATTACGGAGATGTGTCAAGTAGGCTTAATGGGTACATGGGAATTCCTCATTATATTGTGCTATAATATAGAAGGTAGAGAAAATGACCGATAATTTAATTATAAAATTGGGAATTCCTAAGTATTAATGAATAAAGCCGCCGTTTTTTTAATTTTATTTCTAATTTTCGCAGGTCTTGTGTGGGGGCAGAAGGCGCCAGGATTTTATTGGATTGGTATGAGCGGCGATAGTTGGGATGATAATGATAAATGGATGGATGAAAATGATGATCCTGTATCATATTATCCCGGTGAGAACGCGCTTGATGATATTGTATTTATTCAAAATTCCACTGGCAGTATACAATATTCTGATTCATCACATTTAACAATTAAAGAATTAACAATCGAAAATAGTAATATAACTATTGATGTGATAAGCGCGGTTAAACTAACAATTGATGAATTTACAATCAATAATGGCAGTGATGTAACTATTGAATCAGACGACGAAGTTGAAGTTACCGGTACTTTAGCTAACGCCGGTATTTTTACTTTTAACGGTGTTAAGCTTTCTGCTGATACATTAACAAACAACGGGACTTTGAATTTTGGCGGTACTGATCTTTCTGTTGTAAATACGTTAACTAACAGCGGGACTTTGAATTTTAACGGCGGTGATCTTTCTGTTGTAAATACGTTAACTAACAGCGGGATTTTAGATTTAGGCAGCGCTGATCTTTCTGCGGATACGTTAAATAACACAGGTACTATTAAACTGCAAGGTTCTCAATCTGTTAATATAAACGTGCCTCCCGTAATAATGGGCGGGACAATTCATTATCAGGGTGATACATCATTGCCTTGGCCGTTTAATTATTCGTATACAAATCTTCATATTGACAGTTCATTGACTATGAGCGCCGCAGGAGACTTGGATATACAGGGCATTGCGTTTTTTGGTTCAGACATTACAGCCGCATCTTTAACTGTTGTCGGCAGTAGTACTATAAACGCAAACATTACCACCACAGGAGACCAAACATATACGGGTGCGGTAACTTTAAGCAGTTCAGGTAAACGGATAATAATTTCACATAACGGCAATATTGAATTTAAAAGTACGTTAGATTCAGCAGATATAATAGAGTTGGCGGCTACAGACGGAAATATCACTATTACCGGCAAAACGACCGCGTATCAGCTAATAGCGATAGCCGACGGCGCTGTAACCGTTGATGAAATTGAAATAGATTCATCAAACACAGGGAGTGAAGGCACAGGCGCGGCGATTTATATTGAGGCTAATATATTTGCCGTTACAACAACAACGCCGGATACAATTATTCCCGGCGGTTCGACCGGACAGCTTTGTTTGATGTTAGCAACTATCGGATGGGCGGATAATGATAATGTTGTTGAAGGCGGCCGCTGGCATCAGCACAATAATGCTAATTTATCGGGAAAACATCTGGTTTATGGAGATGGTCCGTTGCCTCCTGATTTAAATCCATATGTAGACAACTTTAATCGTATTTATAATAATAGCAGTATTAAAACAATGTTTAGTCTTGATCCCGGTTATAATATCTACATATACGGCGCTTTTTCTGATAATACTTCAGGTTTGACTTTTAAAACCGGCGCGGGGGGATTTATTGAAATCAGCGGAACAAATACATTTGAAAGGCTTACACTTGAATCGGGAGACGGTGATGTGCGGCTTGTTGACGCCAATATAATAATTACCGATAGTTTTGAATTAGCCAATAATGAAAAATTAACGCTAGATTCAACGTTAGGTGCAAATAGTATAGAAGCATCGGAAATTACTCTTAACGATATTTCCGCGAAAAACGGAGAAGACTTATCGCTTAATGCGGCATCGGGAGATATTAATCTTAAAGGAGCGGTTGGAACATCAAGCGATCCAATTGGCAATATTACGATAAACAGCGCAGGTACAGTTAGCTTCTTAGGGAATTTATTTGCAAACAGTATTGATGTAACAGGTAATGACGCAATTAATATCGGCGCGGACATTACCACAGCAGATACGCAAACATATACAGGAGCGGTAATGCTTGAAGGTACAGGCGCTCTGATAACATTAATAGGCGCAAATGTAACGCTTGGAACTATTGACGGAAACGGAAAATCATTAACAATAACAGGAAGCGGTGTTTTTAATGGCGGAATTGATATTGAAGATCTCTCTGTTACCGAAGATTTTAGTTTGGTAAGCGGTACATTAAGCGCGGCTTCAGTTGATGTGACCGGAACAAGTAACATAGCCGGAAATATTACCACCGCAGGAGACCAAACATATACAGGAGAAGTGACGCTTGGCGGTGATATAACATTAACGTCTACTGCCGGATCGGTAATGCTTGGAGTTATTACGGGAGACGGAAATTCATTAACAATAGACGGTAACGGCGTATTAAACGGCGGAGGCGATATTGAAGATTTATCTGTTACCAAAGATTTTAGTTTGGCAAGCGGTACATTAAGCGCAGCTACAGTTGATGTGAGCGGAACAAGCAACATAGCCGGAAATATTACCACCGCAGGAGACCAAACATATATAGGGGAAGTGACGCTTGGCGACGATATAACATTAACGTCGACTGCCGGATCGGTAATGCTTGGACATATTACAGGAGACGGAAATTCATTAACAATAGACGGTAACGGCGTATTAAACGGCGGAAGCGGCATTGAAGATCTATCTATTACCAAAGATTTTAGTTTAGCAAACAGCACATTAGACGCGGCGACAATTAATATTACCGGAACAAGTACCATAGCTGAAAATATTACCACCGCCGGAAATCAAAATTACGGCAACGGAACTGTAACGCTGACCGGAACAAGGACGCTGACAAGCGCGGGCGGCAGTATTACAGCTAACGGTATTGTAAACGGCGCGAATTTAACTGTTGAGTCCTCTCAGGGAATATCGCTTGCCGGCGCAAACACATTAAGCGGAATTATAACGCTTAACAATACTCAAACCGGAATTGTCCCAAGCGGAGATATTGCTTTTACAAATACTTCCGCGTCGATTACTTTGACAGCGGAAAATAAAAGCGGTGACGGAACTATAACTGTTATGCAAACAGGGGATTTATCAATAACTTCGCTTCAAACTACAGGTACAAACGATACTATTTCCATAGAAGTTGCCGGAGAGATAACTCAGACAGGCGCGATAATAACAAACAGCCTGACAGTGGAAGCCGGAACGGGTATTGCGCTTGACTTAACGAATGAAGTAACAGAGTCTGTTGAATTAACCTCTGCCTTGGGAAATATTGAATTTGTTAATGATTGTGGAAGCGCCGGGGACCTTAATGTTACAGTTCTTGCAAATAGCGGAAATGTAAAAATTACGGAAACTAACGGCGGGCTTATTATTAACGGAATTATCGCTGCAGGAAAAAATATTACTCTTGAAGCGGCAGGAAGTGTTACTCAAACAGCAACAAAAAAAATTACCGCAGCCGCTTTAATAGTGAAAGCCGAAACATTTATTACGCTTAACGAAGATAACAATGTATTAAATGTGAATATAACGAGTAACGCCGCGACCGCCGCGAATGGGAATATCACATACAATAGCGACGCGGGAGAGGGAAACACGCTTAAAATGACGGTGGATACCCTTGGAGATATATCAGTAACGGAAAAATCCGGCGGACTTGAGGTTGAGGAAATTACCAAGGGCCATAATATTAATTTAAAAGCGGATACCGATATTAAAACCGAAGGAATAACCGTTTCAGGCTTTATAAAGATGGAAGCGGGCGGAAATATCACCATTACCGGAAAAACAACCGCTTATCAACTGGTTGTGATAGCCGACGGCATCGTAAAAGTTGACGCGATTGAAATAGATTCATCGAACACCGGAAATGAAGGCGCGGCAGCGGCGATTTATATCGTTGCTGATGATTTTATTATTACAACGACAGCGCCGGGTTCCATTGTCCCCGGCGGGAAACCGGCAGTAGGGCTATGGGGACAACTTTGTTTAAATTTAATTAACAAATGGGAGGATACCAATGGCGTTATTGATGGTCCTGAAGACAGACCATTTGGAACAATAACCGGCGCCCGCTGGCATCAGCATTATATTGATTTATCCGGAATGCATCTGATTTACGGAGACGGGTCGACGCCGCCAAATTATATACCAACAGAATATTTTATTATTACAAATAATAATAGCATGACAAAATTTGTTCTTGATTCCGGTTTTAATATCTACATATACAATGCGGAAATTACTAATGAAAATAATACCGGTTTAACATTTGAAACCAGCGGTTCAGGATTTATTAAGCTAATGGGAACAAATAAATTTACAAATCTTGCGCTTAAAACGGAATCAGGAGATATTAATCTTGAAGGGATAGATGAAACTTTAAACACTTTAAGTTATATTACTGCAGAAACAAGTACAGGTAAAATTAATATTAATCAGGATATTGACACCACGGGAATGCAAAAGTATACAGGAGAGGTAACGCTTGGCGATAATGTAACATTAACCTCACCCTCAGTTACTGAATCAATAACGCTTGGACACATTACCGGAGACGGAAAATCATTAACAATAACCGGTAACGGCGTATTAAACGGTGGAAGCGGCATTGAAAATTTATCTGTCAGCGGCGCTGCAATAACTATTAATCAGAGTATTACGACAACGGGAACGCAAGAGTATACAGGAGAGGTAACGCTTGGCGGTTCAGATACTCTGATAACATTAGAAGGTACAACCGTAATGCTTGGACACATTACCGGAGGCGGAAAATCATTAACGGTAACCGGCGACGGCGTATTAAATGGCGGAAGCGATATTAACATTTTATCCGTTAGCGGAAATGCTGTTATTAACGAAGATATTGCCGCTACAGGAACGCAAACGTATTCAGGAACTGTAACTCTTGGCGGCTTAAATACTCTGATAACATTAGAAGGTACAACCGTAACGCTTGAAAAAGCTATTATCGGAAGCGGAAAATCATTAACGATAGACGGTAACGGAGTCTTAAACGGCGGAAGCGGTATTGAAGATTTATCTGTTACCGAAGATTTTAATTTGGTAAGCGGTACATTAAGCGCGGTTACAATTGATGTGACCGGAACAAGCGCCATAACAGAAAATATTACCACCACAGGAGACCAAACATATACAGGAGAAGTGACGCTTGGCATTGATTTAACATTAACGTCAACTGCCGGATCGGTAACGCTTGGGGTTATTATCGGAGACGGGAAGTCATTAATAATAGAAGGTAACGGCGTATTAAACGGCGGAAACGGCATTGAAAATCTATCTGTTACCAAAGATTTTAGTTTGATAAGCGGTACATTAAACGCGGCGACAATTGATGTGACCGGAACAAGTAACATAGACGGAGACATTACCACCGCAGGAAGTCAAACTTATACGGGCGTGGCAATTTTAAGCGGCTCAGGAAAACGGACTTTAAAATCAGATAACGACAGTATTGTATTTAACAGTACAATAAATTCAACAAACGCAATTGAGCTGTTAGCTGAAAACGGAAATATCGCCATTACCGGTAAAACAACCGCTTATCAGCTAATCGCGAAAGCTTCTATAACAAAAGATTTTTATGTATCAGTTAACGCGGTTGAAATAAATTCATCAAACACCGGAAATGAAAAAGAAAACGCGGCTATTTATATTATCGCTGATTATTTTACTGTTACAACTATAGCGCCAAATTCCATTATTCCCGGCGGAAGACCTTCAGCAGGGCAATGGGGACAACTTTGTTTAGAGTTAAATAGAAAGTGGGAGGATTCTAACGGCGTTGTTGATGGTCCTGAAGACAAGCCGTTTGGAACAGTACACGGCGCTCGCTGGCATCAGCATTTTATGGTAATTGGAAAGATACTCTACAGTTTTACCGAAGATTCAAACGGAAACGGTAAATTGGACAGGATAAGAGTACAAACCAATAAAGAATTATTAGGAAACTTTACAGATTTTGATGTAAGTGTAGCCGGATATAAGGTTAGTAAATTTGATTTTGTCAAAGATAATGAAGATTCATTTTATATTTATCTGGAAGAGAAAACTGAATTTGACGGCGACAAAACTCCGCAATGGAGTATTACGAAAAATACCTCGCTTATAGACGTAACAGGTAATCCAATGCTTGATAATATTGATATTACAGATAACACAGATAAAAAAATATACATTGACACAATTCCTCCGCGCATAGTCTATACCCTTACTCTTCCGGGGCATCCGCAAACATATGTGCAAATATCCGAACCTGTTCAGACTTCAGGCGGAGATATTTCCGCCGGGGATATTTCATTTGATGGCAATTCTGCCGCATCAGTCACAAAAATAGATCTTGGGTATCTTTTTGATTATTCGACATCTTATAAAGCAGAAGATCTTGCGAAGTTAACCGATATTGATTCCGTAACAGCCGGTGTCGGTTATTTCCAAATGAACGATATATTTGATAAAGGCTTGGCGCCAGAACTAAGCGTAATTGATTCTAGTTACCCGCCTAAATATCCTATGGACTGGAGTTATACGGCATATACAGATAGTAATGGTCTTGTTCCGCCTAATGAATTAATAAGCGTTATGGCTAAAGACAGCGGTTCCGCGCGCCGTGTTACCGACGTGCTGGTTTCATTGTCTCCAAATAATTATTTTGTGTGGCCTGTATGGGCAAAACCGTCAGCCGACAATAACAGTATTATGGAATTTGACGGCTCTAAATATCTTGAAAAAGCCTCTATCGAAAAAAGCGGTATAGAGATGCAGGCGCGTACAAATAATAATCTGACGATAACTCCGCAGCTTTTCTGGACAATGACGGATATTCCGGCTAACATGCGAAATCCAAAAGAAACAAGCGATGCCAAAAAAACAGGCGGATTATGGTTGCCCGATTTACTGACAAATCCGCTGTATTGTTATGTACCTTTATTAAACGGAATTAATCAAACGCCGCCTGCCGCTAATTCATCTTCACCGTTGTTTAATTATGATATAGCCGCTAATGATCTTGCGAATAGCGGAGCAAAATTTGAATTTGTTTTCCGCATGTCAAATTCCGATATGTTTATAGCTCGTTTTGACGCGCCGCAGGGTGCAATTCCAAATAACTGGTATACGCTTGTTCGTCCGTTCAGTTTTAATATTCAAAGCATACGCTATCAGCGCGGCGGCGTTACAATTTTAAATAATGTCATCAACTCGGATAACAAAGAAACTGTCTATATCCGTTACGATCTTCCGCGCGCGGGCAGAGTAACGGTTCAAATTTATACATTGGACGGAACATTGGTTAAGTCCATCAGGCGGAATGAAAACCGCGAGTCAGGCGCTTATGTCGACACGTGGGACGGCTCCAATAACGGAGGAAGGGCGGTAGCGCGCGGCATGTATTTTGTCCGCGTTGTCGGTCCCGACATAGACGAAATCAGAAAGATAATGGTAGTTAAATGATGACGGAAAACGAAAATACAAAACGAAATCACTGCGCGTTTACAGCGATTATTGGTCGTCCAAGCGTAGGAAAATCCACGCTTCTTAACAAAATGTGCGGCGAAAAAGTCGCTATTGTCAGCAAAGTGCCGCAGACGACGCGTAACGCTATCCGTGGAATAGTGAACCGCGAAGAGGGGCAACTCATTTTTGTTGACACTCCAGGGCGGCACTCAAGCGAAAAAAAGATGAATAAAAAGCTAATGGAAGTTTCCACCCGCGCTTTAACGGAGAGCGATCTTGTTCTCTATGTTTTGGACGCTGTTCGCGCTCCGGGGGCGGAAGAAGAAGAAATCGCCGCCCTTCTTGCCCCGTTAGCTGAAAAAACGGTCGTCGCCGTGAACAAAATGGATGCTAACGGCGCGGACTTTAACCGCGCAAAAGAATTCTTATCTCAGCATATGCCGTCTATCGCAAGCGAACGTATTTTCGCTGTTTCCGCCGAAACAGGTTCAGGGATTGACGATCTTCTTCGCGCCCTATTCGCTCTCGCCCCCGAAGGTCAACCCCTCTACGGCGATGAATACTACACGGATCAGGACACAGGTTTTCGCATAACGGAAATTATCCGCGAGCAGGCAATCAACCGTCTGCGTCAGGAACTGCCTCATTCGCTGTACGTAGATATTGCCGACATGGAATTTAAAAATGAAAAACTTTGGGTAAGAGCGTTTATCATCGTAGAGCGCGAATCGCAAAAAGGTATGGTAGTTGGCAAGGGCGGAGAGATGATCAAGGCAATCCGCCTTGCCGCTTTAAAAGAATTAAAAAAAATATTTGACTGGAAAATCGATCTTGATCTGCGTGTTAAAACCGGCAAAGACTGGCGGCACAATGATTACACGCTTAAGAAAATAATCGATTAATACTGTAGAATAAAAATTATTTATTCCTCTCGCCAAGCATATCGGCAAAGCTCGCTATCATATAAATCGGAACTGAATAAAAACCGCCGCTTATACCAAACCCTTTAAGTGTGGTGCGAACGGCATGAGCCGGACGGTATAGCCCGCGGTATATATCAAGGCTTTTCGATTTTGTGCGGATTCCCGACTTGACTTCTATAGGGACAATTTCGTTTCGCCATTGTACGACAAAATCCACCTCGCTCTTGCCTTCGTCGCGACCCCAATAAAATACGGGCATATTGCCAAGGGTCTTCAATTCCTGTAACACGAATTGCTCGGTAATGGCGCCTTTAAATTCTTTAAAGACAAGCGGGTCGGGATCGTAAAAGGTTGTTATATCCAGTCCCGATGCCGCGGAAAGAAGTCCCGTATCAAGCATATAAATCTTGAAAGCCTCGCGGTCGGCATACGCGGCGATAGGCAGCTTTGCTTCGTTTGTTCTATTCACCTTATAGACGAGTCCTGTATTTATAAGCCAGTCCAGCGCGTTTTCATAAGCCGCCGCCCTCGCGCCTGTTTTAATTTCTTTATACATAAATTTCTTTTTCTCTTTGGAAAGGTGAAGCGGTATTGAATCCCAAATCATACGAACCTTTGGCATATCCGTTCCTTTTATATGTTTGGAAAAATCCTCTTTGTAGTTGTTTAAGATTTGCTCCTGTTCTTTACGCGTTTCATGAAAATTACCCGATTCAATAAAAGCCTTAACCGCCGCCGGCATACCCCCGACATACATGTACTCTTTTAATTTAGGTACGGCTGTGATCGAGTTTGTATCAAACATGGCTTTATCAAGGTCTTTGATATTTTTAAGCAATATGTCATTGCCCGTTGCCTGCAAGAATTCGTAAAACGACATAGGGCGCAATGTTATCTCATCAACCTGTCCAACCGGGAATTTACCGCCTGCTATGCCGAGAAAACTCCCGGCGGCGGCGACATGGTATTGCGGCGCGTCCTCGTTAAAATATTTAAGGGAGTCTTTTGCCCGCTGGCTCTCCTGGATTTCATCAAAGATGATAAGGGTTTCCTGAGGAATAATCTTTTTCTTGGAATAGTCTTCCAACCCTGTAATTATATATTCAGGCGATATATTACCTTCAAAATATTTACGCGCGTCGAGGTCTTTATCAAAGTTTATGTATATGGTTGTTTTATACTCGTTTTTGCCGAATTCGTTTAACAGCCATGTTTTGCCGACTTGCCGCGCCCCATACAGAATAAGAGGTTTGCGGTTTTTAGAGGATTTCCATGCCAAAAGCTCGCTATATGCCGTGCGCTCCATTTTCATAACTTTATTTTATTATAAAATGACACTTTTAGCAAGCAAAAAAGGAGATAAATGACATTTTTAGCAAGCAAATATTGTCAAAAATGACACTTTTAGCAAGCAAAAAAGGAGATAAATGACATTTTTAGCAAGCAAATATTGTCAAAAATGACACTTTTAGCAAGCAAAAAAGGATATAAATGACATTTTTAGCAAGCAAATATTGTCAAAAATAACACTTTTAGCAAGTAAAAAGGAAAGAAATGACATTTTCCGGAACGAAGCATGCGGAAAACGCGGTGTATCGGTATATATGACAAAAAACGAGTATTTCCATTGAAAACCTGTATCTATGTGCTGTACTATGGAAAAGAGGGGTAAAAACTAAACGCTTTACGGTGCGTCAGGATTATGGCAAATAATTTTACCAGTCTGGGAATTTATCTTAAAAGTCCAAAAGAATTAATTAAGTTTTTATCAAAGGCTTCAAAATACAGTGAAAGAATAGATTGTGAGTACGGTTGTTTTGAAAAATGGATGTCAAAGACAAGGGCTGAATTGTGGACGCATATTATGGAAAAAAGAAAAATTTTGATTTCTGTAATGCTGGTTTGTTTACTGGCATTAAGTAAAAACTCAAGTATTTACGCTCAGTCGGAGAACCCTGTCACAAACATGATCTTTGTTGACTGGGGTGGTTTTTTGATGGGCAGTGAATACAGCGGCATTTGGGGCGACAACGGCAGTAATTTGGAAAAACCCATACATATGGTAACGGTTAGTCCTTTTTACATTAGTAAATTTGAGGTAACACAGAAAGAATGGTTTGATATTATGGGTACGACGTTGCAGCAGCAACGGGATATAAATAACGAATCCATGGATCTGTATGGAGAAGGGGACGACTACCCGATGTACTATGTGAACTGGTACGAGGCGGTTGAGTATTGTAATAAGCTGAGTCTGAAGGAAGGATTGAAGCCCGCATATACGATAAATAAAAGAGATGTAAAGTGGGATCGAAACGCCAACGGATACCGTTTGCCTACTGAAGCGGAGTGGGAATTTGCGGCAAGCGGCGGTAATATTCTTCCCGGGAAACGCAGAGAACAATACATATATTCCGGAAGCAATACTGTAGACGATGTGGCATGGTATTTAAACAACAGTAACAAAACGACGCATGAGGTAGGAAAAAAGTCTCCCAATACATTGGGGATATATGACATGAGCGGGAACGTGTCTGAATGGTGCTGGGACTTGTACGAGAGTTATTCAAGCGAGTCGCAGATTAATCCGCAAGGCGCGTCCTTGGGTAATATCCACATATATCGCGGCGGGAGTTGGGACAGCGATAGTTATAACATGCGTTACACGTATCGGTACCGCGCTTACCCATATGAACGGAACCGTAACGTAGGTTTCCGCGTTGTAAGGTAAAAGTGATTACACGTTGAAGAAAATAAAACCACGAACCAACGCGAACAACGACAAATCTTGGAGTAAAAGTTCGTTATGTTCGTGTGGTTCGTGGTAGAATTTTTTTCGTATTAATTTAAAAAATTATTTATCTCCGCAAGCAATTCATCAAAGGTATCCACGCATTTTAAATCGGAACAGTCCTTACGGATTTGCTCCGGCGCGCGGAACAGACACCCGCCGTCGGCTTCGCGAATCATCGCCAAATCGTTGAATGAGTCGCCCGCCGCGAAGATGCGCATATTCATCGTTTTAAAAGCCTTTACCGCTTCTTTTTTACCGTTTTGCTGGCGTAAATGAAAGCCAATAACGGTTCCGTCTTTGTCAACTTCCAGCGAGTTGCAAAAAAGGGTAGGGTACGACAACTTCGCCATGAGGGGTTTCGCGAATTGTTCAAAGGTGTCCGACAAAATTATAAGTTGGGTTTTTTCGCGTAAAGCGTTGGTAAAATCAATAGCGCCGGGCAGGGGATCCATGCCGGAAATAACTTTTTGAATGTCGGGGAGTTTTAAATTGTTTTTTTTAAGCAGATCAAGGCGGAAGTTCATCAATTTGTTGTAATCGGGTTCGTCCCTTGTCGTCCTGCGCAATTCGCTGATGCCTGTCGCTTCGGAAAAAGCAATCCAAATTTCGGGGACAAGGACTCCTTCAAGATCAAGACACACCATGTTCATGTGGGTATAATAACATAGCGAATAAATAGTTTCCAGAGTTTCAGGAGAAAAAATGACAAGTTTTAAAATCCGCAATCCTTTTAACGCGCCCGTTTACTACGAGGAAACTGTTTCCAGTACTATGGATATTTCGCGTAAACTGGCGCAGGAGAATTCTCCGCACGGCTCTGTCATTTTAGCGGATTTTCAGTCAGCCGGACGCGGGCGCAAACAGGATCGCCGCTGGGAAATGGAACGCGGGGAGAATTTATCTTTTACAATTCTGCTGAAGTTTCCCGGTATAGAAGATATTCCGTCCGCTCTTACCCTGCGCGCGGGACTCGCCGTCTGTCTTGCCATAGAAGATTTTGCGCCGAGTTTGCAAGGCTCATGTTTGGTTAAATGGCCTAACGATATACTGATTAAACCCGCGTACGGCGAAGGTTATAAAAAAGCGGTTGGAATCCTCTGCGAAGCGGACGGCGGAAACGTTCATCTTGGAATCGGTATAAACGCGGCGCAAAAAGAATTTCCTTCCCACCTGAAAGAAAAAGTCGTAAGTATCGCTCTTGCCGCGGAAAGAGATATTTCGCAGGAAGAGCGTTATGCGTTATTGGAAAACATTTTATCGCGCCTTTACAGCGAATTAAGCGCGGCGAATAACTGGAAAGAGCGTCTTGAACAAAAGCTATACAAAAAGAATGAACAAGTTTTATTTATCGAAGGAGCCGCCGGTTCCGGCAAAGAAGTTAAAGGCGTACTTACCGGTATCACGGACACCGGCGAACTTTTGATTGTGCCGGACGGTGAAACAAAACCATGCCAGTTTGTTACCGGTGAACTGGTAATTATTAACAAATAATAAACCACGAACCACACGAACCAACACGAACAACGACAAGATTTCGGATTAAGAGTTCGTGATGTTCGTGTGGTTCGTGGTTAAAAATAATCTGGTTATTTTATTTAAAGTATGATAAAGTAAAAAAAAGAGAGGTACAAATATGTCATCATTATCGATCCCTGCCGCCAACGGAATGGCGCATGATTTATTGGCGCTTGGCGCTTTAGTAACTAGGCTTGATCCCGGAATTATTCCCTTTGCGGAGGCAAATGAATATCTTTTGCATGTTTCAGGCGGCGAGTACAATGTGGCGACAAATTTGTCTACCTGTTTCGGTATGAAAACCGCTATCGCAAGCGCAATGGTAAATTACCCTATCGGGCGCAGAATAGAGTACGCCGTGCAAAAAGCGGGAGTTACCCCCTACTTTAAACGTTTTGAACATGACGGAGTGCGCGGTCCGAACATGGCTATCGTGTGGAGCGACCGAGGGCAGGGGGTGCGCGCGCCTGTAGTTTTTTACAACCGTTCCAATGAAGCCGCCCAGCAGTTAAAACCGGGCAGTTATGACTGGGACGCTATTTTTAAAAAGGGCGTTCGCTGGTTTCACTCAGGCGGAATTTTCAGCGCGCTTTCCCCCACGACGAGCGAATTGGTAATAGAGGCAATGCAGGCTGCGAAAAAAGCGGGAGCGGTTGTGTCTTTTGATTTAAATTACCGCGCAAAACTTTGGGCGGTCGCCGCCGCGGAGCAAGGTCTTAGCGCGGCGCAGGCAAGCGAGGGCGCGGCAAAGACATTACGCAAAATAGCGGGCTATGTTGACGTGCTTGTCGGCAACGAGGAAGATTTACAAAAAGGGCTTGGTTTGAAGGGGCAGGATGTTGAAACAAAAGGACAGCTTGATCCGTCCGCTTTCTTCGGCATGATGGAAAGCGTAACAAAAGACTTTCCAAACATAAAAGCGGTGGCTACTACGTTACGCGAAGTTCATTCCACCAACCGCCATTCATGGAGCGCGGTTCTGTGGCTGGACGGCAAAACGTATCAAGCTCCGGCGGCGGAACTTGACGTATACGACCGCGTAGGCGGGGGCGACGGATTCGCGGCCGGTCTGTTCTACGGACTTTTGACGGGGAAATCGCCGGAAGAATCCTTAAGACTCGGCTGGGCGCACGGCGCGCTTGTAACCACCACACCGGGAGATACTTCAATGTTCAATCTTGAGCAGGTAGAAGCCTTTGCGAAGGGCGGTTCGGCGCGGATACAGCGGTAAGAGCTTTACATATTTATATTGTTTTTGTAATAGAGGTGACGCCTTCATGCAAATTTCTATGTTTAAAATCCATATAAAAACAGTATATTAAAATTGTATCAGGAAAAACAATCGGTTCTAAAAGAGGGATTAATTATGAAAACTTTATACGCGTTATTTGCCGCAGTCGTTTTATTTTCAATTTGCTTTGTTTCATGTAAAACTTTAAATATTACAAGTAGTAATGAAAAACTTGGCATACCTGCGTCTCATGTAATATTTACTTTTGACGACGGACCTAATCGAAATAACAACACTACGGAAAGATTATTAGATGTTTTAAATAAATATCATGTAAAAGCAATGTTTTGTCTTATAGGTGTTAATGTAACAAATAATCCTGAAATTGTAAGGCGAATTTACAACGAAGGACATATAATTGTTAATCATGGTTACTCTGATAAAATCGCTTATTTCATGAATGACGACGAGTTCAGGGAAAATATACTTTTAGGTGAAAAAGCAATTACAAAAGCTTTAGGGTTTGAAACAAATAATAAACTTTATCGTCCCAATGGCGGTATTTATAATGCGCAAAAGGAAAAAATAATTATTGAAGAAGGTTATACTGTTGTACCGTATACTGTTAAAGTTATGGATGCATATGCTGTTTCTACGGATAAAAATAAAATAGTTAAAAAGATAATTAATACTGTAGAAAAGCAAAATGGGGGTATTATTTTAATGCATGATATGCGGGACGCGTATGATCTTAACGAACAAAAACTTGAAAAAAAACCCAACAGCGCTTATAACCGCTTGTGGATTCCGGAAGCTGTGGAAGAAATAATTATTTCGCTTCTTGATAAAAATTTTATATTAAGTGAAACAATTAATTTACCGGAACTTCTAAGAAATAAATAATAAAATAATCATTTTAATATTATATATTCAAACGGATTAAAAAACCTGCCCCCCCCGCGGAATGTAACCCAAATCCCCGCGGCGAACAGCAACGCGCTGATAATCAAAGCCGCCTTGTCCGCACGGCTAAAAAGCCGCGCTGAGTACCAAGTACGTTTTTTATTTTTTCCGAACCTGCGCAGTTCCATGGCGCGGCTTATAACGTCAATACGCTCAATAGATGAAAAGATCAGCGGGAAGAGCAAGGGCGTCATTCTCTTGAGCCGTTTTACCCACGATGCCTTGCGGGAAAGTTCCAGCCCGCGAGCTTGTTGAGACTGGGAAATTGCCTCAAAATCACGTTGTATGTCGGGAATGTAGCGTAATGTCAAACTGACGGCATAAGCCGCCGTGTAGGGGACGCCGATGCGGTTCAGAGACGCGGCAAATTCGCTTGGGTTAGTGGTAACAATCAACAGAATCGCCGGAGGAATGATTGAAATATACTTGAGTAATATGTTGAGTTCGTAAAAAAGTTGTTCGGCGGTCAGGGTAAAACGTCCCTGTCCTTCCAATATAATGTGCCTGGTTTGATAAATTTTTACGCCCTGTTCCGGCGAAAAAAGATAAATTGCCGCAAGGTTCAAGCCCAGAAACAGAGCCATTATTTTTACAATAAAAGAAATATCGGAAAAACGAATTTTTGAAACGGCAAAAAAAACAATTCCCATAATTGCCAACGCAAACAGAATAGGAGTTTTGAAACTAACCATAACCAGAATTGACCATAAAAGAAAAATAATAAACTTTGTCGCGCCGCAGAGGGAATGAATTGGGGAATCGTTATTAATGTATGATAACATTCTAGGAGTCGTCATATTTCGCGCCTCCTTTCGCGTTTTTCGCGTTCAAAGGCAATGTAACGCGCTACAAAACTGCGCGGGTCGGGAAGTTTGGCGTTCAGCGCCAGCTCGTACAGACTTGTACGTTTAAGGCTTGCCTTTTCAATGACCGCGTCGTCGGTAAGAACCTCAAACGGTTCGCGGTCGGCGACGCATAAACCTTCCGAAAGAACTACCGCTCTGGTAGTATATTCAAGCATTAGGTGCATATCGTGCGTGATAAGAATGAGCGATATTCCCTTATCCCGGTTAAGTCCCGTCAGGAATTCCATAAATTCGGTATAGTGCCTGTAATCCTGTCCCGCAGTCGGCTCATCAAGGATTAAAAATGAAGATCGCGTAACAAGAATGGAAGCGATAGTCAGCCGCTTTTTTTGCCCGTAACTCAGCGCGTTAACAGGCCAATTCCTGAAAGAGTACAAGCCGCACACAGCAAGCGCCTCATGCACCCGCTCCTTTATTTCATTTTCCGTTATGCCTCTGGTTCTTAATCCGAACGCCGTTTCATCGTAAATCATGGGAAAGGAAATCATCTGGTTTGGGTTTTGCATAACATAGCCTATTTTTTCAGCTCTTTCCATAATGGAAAGCTCCGCCAAATCCTGTCCGTTAAAACGGATAGTTCCCGAATCCGGGCGTACAAAACCGCAAATACATTTGGCTATAGTGGATTTACCGGAGCCGTTTTTACCAACCAGTCCTATACATTCGCCCGGAGCCGCGGAAAAGGAAATTCCTTTTAATGCCTGCTCTCCTTGCTCTGTATAACGAAATTGCAGATCGCGCACTTCAAGACCGCAATGGTCTGCGGCGGTTTTGCTTTGGCTCTCACCGGCGCTTTGCCGCTCGGCATTTTGTCTGTCCCATTCTTCAAGGCGCTGCGAATTAATTTGCAGTGTACCTAAAAGCCGGTCTGCCGTTTCGCTGTCTATCTTTACTCCCGCATAGGAAAGGGCGCTGATATACAGGGGTTCGCGAATACCTACCTTTTTTAAAATGTCCGATGCCAGCAGTTCCGCGGGTTTTAAATCCGCCGCTATTTTTCCCTTATCTATTACCACAATACGATCCACAGGACGATAAAGTACGTCTTCAAGTCTGTGTTCTATAATCAAAATGGTTTTTCCGGTTTTTTTGTGGAGTTCGTCAATAAGTTCTATCGCGTCTTTTCCCGCGGCGGGATCAAGATTTGCGAGAGGTTCGTCAAAAAGAAGTATATCGACATCGTCTATTAAAACTCCCGCAAGGGAGATTCGCTGTTTCTGACCGCCTGAAAGATCCTGTGGACTTTTTCCCAGATGAGCCGACATATCTACCAGCTTGGCAGTCTCAACAACACGGCGGCGCATTTCTTCCGTCGACACACAATCGTTTTCAAGGGCAAAAGCAATGTCTTCCGCCGCGCTTAATCCCACAAACTGACCGTCAGTATCCTGTAGTACAGTCCCCGCTATTTTTGAAATATCATTTAAGGAAAAATTGCTAATATCTCTGTCCGTAAGAAAAAGATTGCCTGAGCTGTCGCCCTTAAATGCGTGAGGAATAACGCCGTTTATACAATGGAGAAGAGTTGATTTACCGGAACCTGAAGGACCGAGGATAAGAATTTTCTCTCCCCGGTTTATCTTCAGATTAATGTCGATCAACGTAGGCTCGGATTGGGCCCTGTATCGAAAAGAAAAATGTTCAAATAATAGAACAGGCGTTTGTTCCGCCACGTTCTTTTACTCCGCTTTCAGACTGCGTTCTTTACTGCCTGTTTTGGAATAACCAAAGGCAAGAAGCGTTCCCAGTACCAATACCACCGCGATGTTAAGTCCGCCGGCTACAAGTCCCTGTATGTATACTTTGTCGGATGGTTCCTGATAAATGAGAATGTCGAGAGTCGGAGCAATGACAACCCATGCCAGTAAATTGGCTGCAATCTGGATGCCGTTAAAAATAATCGCCTGCTTAACGCCGAATGTTTTTTCTTCAATCTTGTATAATTTCCAGAAAATACCTACGGCAAGACCGTACAGCGCGTCGGCGATTACCCATGTCCACCATACGCCGCCCCAAGTCAGATCCGTGATGGTATGACCAATAAAGCCGATTAAAAATCCCGCCACCGGTCCAAAAATAGCGGCAAAAATCGAAAGAATAGCAATACCAAGGTTTAGATTTGTATTTGGAACCCCGGAAGGAATGGCTACAAAGCGCATCAAAACGAACATAAGCGCCGCGCCAATACCAATAGCCACTACGGTTTTTACCGAAATCAGTTTCTTTTCCATTTTTTCCTCCTTAAATGGTTAACTAGGAAAGACCATTATAACACTCGAAAAAAACCGTGTCCATTGCCTAATACCTACTATTTGCATAGTAATAGTAAAATATTTATCAAAAACCTCTTGACAAGTATTAATAATATATTCAACTATTTAATAATATGTTATATGTTTTCATAAAAGGAGGTTTTTTATGACCAACAACATTAATTCTCGTAAAACTGTACTTTTAGTTGATGATGATGAATTGCATCTTGAAATCACTAAAATGGCATTAGATGAAGAATATGAAGTTTTTATGGTAAAGTCGGGGAAAGAAGCATTGGATTTATTAAGTAAAAAACAAATCATTCCCGATATAATATTGCTTGATATTTTAATGCCCGAGATGGACGGGTGGATAGTCTTTGACAAAATCCAAGATATTTCTGCTTTGGAATTCACTCCAATAATGTTTTATACATCATTGGAAGAAGAAAGCGCAAAAGAAAAGGCTTACGAACTTGGGGCGTTTGATTACGTCGACAAACCTTGTGAAAAGTCAATTTTATTAACAAAAATAAAAGAATCATTAAAGAAAGCCGAATTACGAAAATCTTCATACCAGCAATAGTTCAGCAATAGTAAATTTATACAAATACATAAGTATATTAATACTTATGTATTTCTTTGTAATCTTTGTTTCTTCGTGTTTTTAATGCGAACTCTTAACCAAAATATCTCTTCGCGTTCCCAAACGAAATGTCGCGGACAATTTGTTCCAGCTTTTGCGTGTCATTGGGATACTCCCCGTTCTCAACCCACTTGCCGATTACGTTGCACATAATTCTGCGGAAGTATTCATGGCGCGTGTAGGAGAGGAAGCTTCTGCTGTCTGTCAACATTCCCACAAAGGCGGGTAAAATTCCCAGATTGGCAAGGACGTGAAGCTGCTCTTCCATGCCGTCCCTGTTGTCGCAGAACCACCACGCGGAACCTAACTGCATTTTTCCGATGCAGCTTGAGTCCTGAAAACCGCCCATGATTGTAGCGATAGGGTAGTAGTCCTTTGGGTTCAATGAATAGAGAATTGTTTTGGGAAGACCGTTCGCGTTTTTGCCGCCAAGACTCATAAGATCAAGAAGGGCGGAAAGGTTGTCGCATAATGTTTTATCATGAACGGCGTCAAAACCCGTATTTACTCCCAATTTAATTAATTGCTTTGTGTTTATATCGCGAATACAGGAAAGATGTAATTGCATTACGATATTTTTGGCGGCATAAATGCTGCCCAAAGAAGCGAGCATCAATGTTTTGTAAGCGTCCGCTTCTTCTGTTGCCGCCTCTTTTCCCGCCATGACTTTTTTAAAAGTTTTTTCAACTTCCTTGAATGACGTTTCAACATACGGCGGATATTCAAGAGCGTGATCGCTAGCGCGGCAGCCCGTCGAAATAAAAAAATCCAAACGCTTTTCAAGAGCGGCAAGAACGTCATCGGTAGTTTTAATGTTTATCCCGCTTGCTTGGGACAATGATTCAATGTATTCGATAAAATGGAGGTCGTTAAGATCAAGAGCCTTATCGGGGCGGAAGGTGGGAATTACTTTTGTCTTGATTTCTCCAATCGGGGCGGAACCGTCGGCAATAGCGCGATGATGTTCAAGCGAATCGATAGGATCGTCCGTTGTGCCTACAGCGTAAATATTCATTTTTTCAAAAATGCCTTTTACGGAGAGCTGCGGAGTTTGAAGCATAGCGTTTGCCTTTTCCCAAATCGCAGGCGCGCTTTTTTCGGTAAGGGGTTCGTGAATATCAAAGTAACGCTGTAATTCAAGATGAGTCCAATGGTACAGCGGGTTTCCGATTAAATTTTCCACAGTGCGCGCCCACGCCGTGTATTTTTCGTAACCGCCGGCGCTGTCTGTAATATATTTTTCATCAATACCCATGGCGCGCATCATTCGCCATTTATAATGATCTCCTGAAAGCCACGCGTCGGCAAGGTCGCTCATTTTTCTGTTTTCCGCTATCTGAGACGGAATAAGATGGCAGTGGTAATCAAAGACAGGCTCGTCCTTAGCCGCCTTGTACAAACTGCGCGCCGTTTCGGTTTCAAGTAAAAAATCTTCATCTAAAAATGCTTTTGCCATAATCTCTCCTATTAATACTTGATATTTTAGCATAATATGTCTAAATTTAAATATGCCCGCGCGTGTTTCATTAAGAGTTTCAATATTGATGTTTCTTGGCAGTCTTACCCTCGCCGTGGGTCTGGTTTTTCTGCTTAATTTTTTATTTTCCGGTCCAAAACTTAGTACGCATTATGATTTCCTGTTAAAGTATAAAAACCCCGTTGTCTCCAATGAGATATTACTCATTGAAACTGATGAATTTATAGAAGGCAGCGAATTCTTTACGGTTCTGGTCACATTAACAGAGATGGAAGCCGCCAATTTGGTTCTGGCGGGCAGGCTCTCTCCTTCCGCAACGCCGATAACATTGACGGAAGCGGATATCCGCAAGTCTTTTGCCGATGAATACGACAAGATAGACTCCAATATCCGCAACTTGTTTGAAGGTATCCGCATGGGTTTTGTTCCGCCGCAGGAAGCTCCGCTTTTTGTAGAACAGGTGGTAGAGTCGGCGGAGCAGGGCAAAGATCGGCTTATCCGAATTTTAATTGACAGAGACGAGGATTTAATCCGTTCCACCGCAGTTTTCGGCAATTATCTTGACGTATACACAAAGCCGTATCTGGACAAAGACGGAAAATTAAGACGCGTAAGACCTGTAGAGATTGACGGATCTGTTGAGTATCCTTTGTATGTTAATTTAAAAAACCGTTACGCGGTTTCTCAGATTGAAACAACTGATAAAAAATTGATTTTATGGCTGCGCGGACATGACGGAAAAGATTTGGATATAACTCTGGATAAAGACGGCAATATTATTACGCCGTGGAACAGTAATTTCCGCAGTGTTAATATCGAACTTTTTCGCAAATACGAAACAGCGGATAACGCCATGCTGGAACTTTTGGCGCAGGCAAACGAATTAAAGGTTTTCGCAAAAATCTTACCCGAATCAATACCTCTGTTCCTCGGCGAATACGCTAAAACGCTTCTTGAGGATTTAATTAAAACACCTAACAGCGGAAACCGCGCCGCGTGGATAGACGCGCGCGCAAATTATTTTAAAAGCCTGAACGATTTTTTTGACGGATCTACGGAAATAGATCTTATAGGCGGATACGAAGAATTAATCGCGGACACGGACTCGTCAAAAAAAGCGGAACTTGACAAGTTAATTAACACAAAAAATAAGCTGATGAATTTGTTTGCGTTAATGCGCGGAACATACGGGGAATTGTATACAAGTCAATTAAAATTAAAACAAGAACTGGGTTTATCTTTTTGTATAATAGGCGATGAACCGAATGTCAAATATGCCGCCATGCTAGCAAACGCGCTTATTACAGGCAGTCATATAAAGCCTGTTCTTTCCCGTTATGTGATACTTTTATCGATAGCCGTTGTTTTTGCCGTTTTAATAATTATTTTTATGATGCGCCCCGTTGTTCTTTTGATTATCGGATTGTTTTTAAGCATAGCGTCCGCCGGTCTGTATAGCGGCGTTTTTATTCTTTATTCTTACTGGATGGATCCGTTAATAGTTTTTTGTTCGTCATTGGTTACCGTTCTTTTCCTGTTTTTTTGCAAGAACGCCTATCTTAATTACAGGGCAAGGGCTTTCCGCGCGGCTTACAGAACCGCCGTTTCCAAAGATGTTTTACAAAAACTGATTTTTTCAGGAAGACCCGGAATTTCAGAAATTAATGTTGCTTACGCGGCGGTTATCGCCATTAAGGACGTTAATCTTTTCGGCAAAGAAGAGGAGCAGGAGGCGACAAAAGAAACGGCTAAAATGAAAAGAATATTTTACGCGACGGCTAAAAGACTCCTTTTTAACGCGGGAGCCGTTATTGCCGGTTTTGAGGGTGATACGATACTCGCTTGTTTCGGCTCTCCGCTTGAACTTCAGCCAAAGTTAGCCGCTCACAAGTGGTCGGAGGACGGGAAGCCGATTGCCAAATCGTATCATCCCGCAGATAAAGCCTGCGCCCTTGTAAGGCAGTTGTTAAAGAACAAAAAGATTGATTGGCAATTCGGCATAGACTCAGGAGAGTGTACTTTTTCATGGTCGCCTGAGAGCGGATTTAACGTAAGCGGAGGTCCCGCGGTGCGCGCGAGAAATCTGCTTTTAAAAACAGCGCGGTTCAAAGCCCGCGCTCTTATTTCAGATTTAGTCCGTGAAAAAATCGGTCTTAACAAAAATCAAACCGTAGCTTATTACATCGGGAACGATTCTTTTTTTGAGTTAAAGGCTTAAAGTTTATTTTTTGGCCTTGTAACTTCCTTGGTAATCGAATTGTCCTGACCTATCCACATTCTTGCGTTAGTTTCGATATTTGTAAGCTCCGCTGTAACAAAATATGTTCTGACGCTGCGGTTTCCCTCTCTGTCAACTATCGTTCTTACCGATCCTGTCATCATAAAATCTGCGCCTATTTCCTTGCCGATAGCCGCGGTGGTAGCTTCGCTTGCATAGCTCTGTTGATCCTGCTTTTCCGCGCGAAGACTGTTTCTTGTGTCTCCGCCTGCGACAAAGTCAAGTTTGCCGCTGTTAAAAATCGCGTTTTCCATAATGGAAGTTATAATTTCCGTGTCGATGTGTTCGTCGCTGGCATTTTTAAATTTGCCTACGATAACAACAGGTTTTTTGTTGCCCCTCGCCTTGATTTCCTGATTAACTCTTGCGCTTGAAAGACAATCCTTAACCAAAGATTCACAGACAATTTTTACATCGACGGCGTTCCAATAGCCGCTTAACTCTTTTTGCGTCCCCGGCTCCACGCGTTTTACTTTTGTTGTTTCGCACGAGGAAAGTAAAAGAAATACGCACAATACGACAGCAATTTTTTTCATATCAATTTCTCCTATTTTAATTTGACGGACTGTAATAAATTTAGTCCGCCGTTTTTTACAGTAACATCTGTAAATTTTTCATTGTAAATTACTTTATTGCCATTACAATACTTTATTATAACAGAATATGTTCCCGGGTCAAGATTGATACCGCCGATATACGCCTTGTCCGGCAGATAGCGCGACATTCTTATATCGGCCTGTTCCGAAGCGTCCATTGCCACCCTTGCGCCGAGGGCTATCGCCAAAGCCGCAAAAGAATTGTCATTTTTTTCCGCCGCCATTGCCGCCACATCGGCAATTACATATTTTAAAATTATGCGGATATATGTCTTTAAAAAAATATTGGAATAATGGGCGTTAAAAGTTTCTTCGATAACGGTTCCCATATTTTCAAGCAATTCAAGTTCGAATTTTTTTTCGCCGTCTACTTCTACCTCAATTCTGTCTATTACGCTTGGTCTTTTTACCATTACCGGAAGTTTAAACGAGGCAATTTGCAGCACAGGGTGTTGAAACGGAAGGTATTGAATAATAATTTTTTCTTCTTTTACCGGAGATAATCCCGTAAAACTTATTATGTTAAGCCTTGCCTTTCCGTTTGGAACATTGCGCGCTTGCTCTACCGCGTTGGGAACCGCGCCGTTGTAAATATTCCTGTTAGTTGAATAAGCCCTGTAAATTTGGTCAAACTCAATGCGCGACGAATCCGTATTTCCGTCGGCCTGATAAAAAAGAGCGCCCAGGTAACGGGCAAGCGCGGAGTTGGAAAAGTTTACAGATTTTACTTCGGGAAGATCGCTTACCCCTGTTTCTTTTCTTACCGTATCGTTTAGGCTTGCTCCTGTTTTTGGATCTTTATACTCGTATTTTCGCGCAAGCATATCCAGTTTTCCGCTTGAATTGCTCAGTTTTCTGATTTCCACCAATGCGCCTTCTATATCGTTTCTACTGTAATAATTCAGCGCGTTAAAAACATTTAAATAGATATTTTCAAAATCCTCGCCGGGATATTCTTTTACATTATCGTTGGCAATGTAGGATAAAAAACCTTCAGATATGCTTTTTGTGTACGCTTCTTCAATCAGGCGTTCCGCGTTTTGCAAATCCGCGGAAGAGGCGGAGTAGTTACCCGCGTAATGCTCAAGCAAACCTTTATCTAAAAACAGCATAATAGCGTTTTTTTGCGAATAGAGAACGTTCTTGCTTTCCTGCCTTTTTACAATTGTGTCGACCGCTGTTGAATAATTCGACTGGTCGACAGAATGGTCAACTTCTTTGTACGCGCCGGAACTTGTCGCGCAGGATAATATGAAAAAAGCCAATAGAAAGATTTTACCGGCTTTTAAAAAAGTTTTAATTTTTGCGCAAAATTTTGTCATTTTTTATTTTTATCTGTACATAATGTTTTGTCAAGATAAGTAAAATTTGATATACTATTAACTGTGAATATTATATTATTTGAAGAGCATGAATTGGGTCATAGTCTTCCCAGACGGGACGAACGGACAATTCATCTCTTGAAAGTTTTACATAAAAAGCCGGGCGATGAATTTGAAGCCGGTATTCTGGGCGGAATGAAAGGAACGGGCAGAATCGAAAAAATCAATTTTGACGGTTCTGTTTTTTGCTCTGTGCAAACCTCACAGCCGCCCGCGACGCGTCTGCGGTTAAGAATGGCTGTCTCTTTTGCGCGCCCGATACAGCTTCGCCGTATTTTCAGAGACCTCTCCAGTATCGGAGTGTCCGCAATCGATCTTGTAGCTTCCGATATGGGAGAAAAAAGCTACCGTGACACAAAATTATTGACAGACGGCGGAGCGCAGGCGGCGTTGATAGAAGGAGCGGTACAGGCGCGCGATACTGTAATACCCGCGGTCAACGTGTTTGACAGTATTGACTCATGGCTCGGCGACAGTCCATGGAAAAAGACCGATAATATGCGTATTCCATTATTGGTTGCGGCTGATAATGTGAGGGCGGAAGGTTCTTTCTTCCACCTTTCCGTAACAAGCAGACCGATGGTAATTGCCGTAGGTCCCGAAAGAGGCTGGTCAGACAGGGAACGCGATTTGTTTGAGAAAGCCGGATTTTTACGGCTGTCCATTGGAGCGCGCGCCCTGCGTACGGAGACCGCCTGCACAGCCGCCGCGGCGCTCGCGATGGAAAAAATAGAGGAGAGCGGTTTATGAATCAGGATAATGTAAAACAAAAATTATTATCAATTGAGGACGCGCCGCTTGAGTTCTCTCTTATTTATTCCGGAAAAAAAAGCAAGAAGGTAAATGGACTTTACAAACCCGCCACAAGAGAAATTATAATTCATAACCGTAATTTCCAACCCGACGACACAGGGAAGAATTTACTGCTCTATACGGCAATACATGAATACGCTCATCATCTGCACGCCTGCTCGCGGGGAGGCACTCTTTCACCGAGGGCGCATAACAGCGAGTTTTGGGCGATTTTTCACGCGTTACTTGAAAAGGCGGAAAAGAAAAAAATATACAGCGATGTATTTTCCGTTTCGCCTGAATTATTAAAATTGACGGATGTTATCCGCAGTAAATTCTTAAAAAACAACGGAGAGCTTGTAAAGGAAATGGGAAAACACCTGCTGAAAGCCCATGATCTTTGCACGGGAATAGGCGTGCGATTCGAGGACTATGTTGACAGGATGCTGCGTATTCCAAGAACCGCCGCCAACATGGCGATAAAAATGTTCGAGTACGATATCGCCCCCGAAGTCGGCGCCGATAATATGCGCTTCCTTGCCGGTATCCGCGACGGCGATGAGCGGAAAGCCGCCGAGAGCGCGCTTATTAAAGGCAAAAGTCCCGACAGTGTTAAGGTTCAGGTGCGTAACAAAAACAGGGAAGAAGACCCCGTTGTTTTGCTGGAAAAAGAAAAAACAAGACTGGAGAGGACAATTGCCACCCTCAGCAAACGTCTTGATGAAGTTAAAAAGGAATTAAAAGGAAAAAAATGAGAAAGGTGTACATTGATTACAACGCGACTACTCCGTTAAGAAAGGAAGTAAAATCCGCTATTACGGAAGATTTGGAAATATTCGGCAACGCTTCCAGTATGCACGCGTCGGGAAGATTGGCTCACGCGAGGGTAGAACAGGCAAGAAGCGCGATTAAAGCTCTTATCGGCGCAAAGGACGGGACGGTAATTTTTACATCGGGCGGGTCGGAGTCCAACAATACTGTCTTTCAGACAATGCGTCATTTAATTGATACGCGTGCCTCAAAAAACCGCGATGAATTTATTACAACAGCTATTGAGCACCCGTGCGTGATGAATTCAGCGGCTTTTTTAAAAGATTCAGGGTATAAGGTTACCATTCTGCCCGTTGATGAATACGGAAAACTTAAAATCGACGAACTTGAAAAAACGCTTAACGATAAAACTTTATTTGTATCCGTAATGACAGCTAACAATGAAATCGGCACTATACAGGATATTAAGAAAATTACCGCTATTGTTAAAAAAGCGGGCGCTTATATGCACGTAGACGCTGTGCAGGCTGTCGGAAAAATCCCTATAAACGTTGAAGATCTCGGCGTAGATTATCTTACAATGTCGGCGCATAAAATTTACGGTCCAAAAGGAATAGGCGCGTTATATGTAAAGAAAGGCGCTCCCATGTTTCCGCTTATACACGGCGGTCACCAGGAAGACGGTCTAAGGGCGGGAACTTACAACAACATTGGAATCCTCGGCTTTGGAAAAGCCGCGGAACTTGCCTCAGGCGAAGTTGAGGAATACGGCAAAAAACTCTCCGTACTGCGCGATAAATTGCGCCGGGAACTTACGGAAAAAATCCCGAACATAAAAATAAACGGTCACCCGACGGACGTACTTCCCAATACGCTGAATGTTTCTTTCCCCGGCGCGGAAGGGGAGTCGATACTGCTTTCCATGGATATGCAGGGAATTGAGGTGTCTACAGGCTCAGCCTGCGCCTCCGGGAGTCTTGAGCCCTCTCATGTGCTTCTTGCAACGGGGGTGGGACCGGAGCTTGCGCACGGTTCTATCCGTTTTAGCCTGGGGTGGGGTATTACAGAAGACGATATTGATTATATAATAGAAGTACTTCCGCCGATTATCGCGCGTTTACGGGCAATGTCAACTTTGGCGGAAACTTAAAAAAAGAAGGGGAAATATGTCGGACTGGTTATACTCGGATACGGTTAAAGAGCATTTTACAAATCCGCGTAACGTGCTTTTGGAAGACGAGGCTGTTTTTGCGCCTGACGCGAAAGGGCAGACCGGAAATATAAAATGCGGCGATCAAATGCTGATGCTTTTAAAAATTAAAGACGATGTTATTACGGATGTGCGCTGGAAAACTTACGGCTGTGCGAGCGCCATCGCTTCTACCAGTATGCTCTCTGAGACAATTAAGGGAATGAAACTGGAAGACGCTTATAAAATCCGCCCCGAAGACCTTGTAGCAAAACTCGGCGGACTTCCGAGTTTTAAAATACACTGCTCTGTGTTAGGCGATAAAGCTCTTCGCGCCGCAATAGACGATTATCTTACAAAGACCGGACGCCCCGGTCTTTTTGTAGAGGAGAATGTTGTTATCTGTCATTGCGTAGGAATTACGGATAAGGATATAGAAGAAGCTTTTCATAACGGAGCGAGAAACTGGGAACAACTTCAACAGGCGACAAAAATAGGAACAGTCTGCGGAAGCTGTAAAGAAAAAGCCGTGGACTTACTCCACGGCTTTGAACACATTTACGGTAATTAACAGCTATTTAGCGGCAGCGGCAGCGCCGCCTTCGGATAAATCCACAGCGTTTAACGACAACGCAGAGCCGTCTTCGCGCTGAGTTAAGAGCCGTCCCTGTTGTATTATCACAGTGCTTTCAGGATGTACAGTAATGGTTGATTTTGCTTGTAACTCAAGGTTTGTGTTAAAGCGTCCGATGTAATATTTATTTTTAGCGAGATCAACAACTATCGCGTAAAGATCATTTCCGTTTACCCATAACAGGCTTCCCGATTTAATATCGTCATTGCCCTGTCTTGCCATTTCAAGACCGACAGGATTTATCTCGATAAGGCGTATCGCGCCATGACCTTTATGCTCACCGGCAATGGCGAGGACTCGTCCGCCGATAACCGCGACCGTTCTTGAATGAACTGAATCAAGAGGAGATCTTTTTGTTTCCTTTCCGTCAGTAAGGCTAATGCGGACAATGCGCCCCATCGGTATCGGACTTGTTTTTTCTATTGTTACGCCGTAAACTCCGCTTGTATCCTGAGCAATGGCATTCTGCTGATCTTTCGCGATTTCCTGTCTCTGCTGTTGGGCTTCATCCGCTTTCTTATTAGCAAAATCTTCAAGCTTTTGAGTGTCTTCTTTTTTCTGTTCTACCGCCGCTTGTCTTTTATCTAAATCTTCATCAGCCTTTTTTGCGTCTTCCTGAGATATTTTCCCCTTATCTTGATCATCCTGTAATTTTTGTCTGTCCTGCGCTATTTGTTTTTCTTCTTGTTTAATTTCTTCGCGTTGAGTCTTCGCCTGTTGTTGCGCTTTATCGGACTCGCGTTCCTGCAAGTTAACCATATCGCGGCGCTGAGGAATACCTTGATCGTCATCCTTTCTCATTTCTTCGATAACTTTTTTGTCGGTAATTGTGCTGGTATCGATAGCGCTTAATCCGCCGATTCCCAAAGGAATAACGATTAACGTTCTGCCGGGCCATTCATCATAACGGAGAGAAAGCCCGGTTTTTTCTTTGGTAAGATTGCCGATAACCTGAGTTTTATACCGGCTTGTAAAATAATCCCAATTACCCCGGTATACGGCGTTGTAAACGGTAATATATTCAGCTAACAGCGCCGCGTCTTTTTCGGAATAATTATATCCGGTTTGCAGATACCCTTGAATAATAACGCGCAAGTTTCTTACGTGATCTACGCCCGTATCGACTCCAAGACCAAAAATATCGGAGTCAATTTTATTTCCTTCCGGTCCAGACACGCAGTGAATTACAAAATATCGATTATTTGTTCCGGCTTCAAATTTATACGAGTAAGTCTTTTTTTGTTCGACAGTTAAAGCGGCTAAAGTTGCCGCGTTACCTCTTTCGCTGTCGGAAATCTGCCGTCCCAATACCACGCCAAGTTGCCGTATTTCTTCCCTTGTATCCAGACGGGCATGCGGACCCTCGTAGTTAATAAAAACAACAGGCGGGAGATCTTGTAATTCATCCCTGTTAACCTGAGAATACCCCATAACCGCAGTTACAGTAAAAATGATTGCGGTAATTAAAAATTTACTTTTTAACATTTTCATTGTATCGCTCCTGATATTTATTATAGTATATATTTTTTAAATAGGGAATAGCGGTATTTTATTTCAAAAAAACCGACAAATTCCATAATATTGATATATTGACGTCCGGAAACCCATAAATTTATCGTTTTTTCCCGGTCTGGCAGCCCATGACAGACCGGATTAATATATTATTAAACATGAATGATTTTATAACCATCGACTTTGAAACCGGCGCATATTCGCCCGAAAGCGCAATTTCCGTAGGTTTGGTAAAGTACCGAAACTACCAGCCTATCGGCTCTTATTATTCGCTAATCCGCCCGCCCAAGCTGTACGTACGCCCCGATTTTACGCAAATTCACGGTCTTACGATTGACGACGTAATCGACGCGCCGAACTTTAGTTATCTTTGGGAAAATGAAATAAAAGGTTTTATAGGAAAAACCATACTTGCCGCGCACAACGCGCCCTTTGACATGAAAGTCCTTAAAGCCGCTCTTGAATGGTATAACATTCCCGTCCCGAATCTGCCGTATTTTTGCACGCTTAATTTGTCGCGCCGCGCATGGTCAAAACTCAAATCCCACGCGCTTACGTCGCTTGCCAAAAATTTCGGGATTGTTTACAACGCCCACAACGCCCTTGACGACGCTTTCACCTGCGGGAAACTTGTGCAGATGGCGGCGGAGGGGTTTGATTCTGAAAAGGGGATTGAGGAGTTTTTGGAATTCATGGGAGTGGAGATTAAGTGTTTGGGGAAATAATAAATAAAATTAATTTTCCACTTAGTCAATTTGAAAACTCTTAATATTCAATTTAGTATCCATAAAAATTGCTAATACAATATCAGGTTTACCGGAGACCCAGTACTGGACTGAAAATTCTATTTTTTCATCTCCGAAACCGTTTTCAAAATACAAACGGGGATAAGTCAATTTATCTACGGCTTTATTTATATCAAATTCATCAAAAGACTTAATCCCAAATAACTCAAATAGTTCTTCTTCACCTAATGAATCATAATAATAAAAAAAACTTTTGATTTCTTTATCATTATTAAAATTTTCAATAATTGCTTTTTTTGTTATTTCATGTATTTTTTTATACTGATTAATTAAATTCATAAAATATTCAAAGTCTTCCTTAAAACTGACAAGTTGTATAAGCGCTATATTTGTTTTTTCTGAATTGTATTCTCCGTATATGAATGTGGCGAAAGTATCCCAAACGGTTATTTCTCCCATATTTTCAGTCATATATCTTGTCTCATTAAAATATTCATTGTTTATATCTGTTACTCGCTTTTCTATTTCCTGTTCAAACATCCAACTGCCGTTTAAATTGGTTCTTATTTTTCCTATTGCTTTCTTATATGTACTCCAGTCTATAATCTTATATTCATACGCCTCACTGATAATATCCATAGCAAGAAGTATGTCGTCACCTTCATAAGAACAATATCTTGTACTGTTTTTCTTCCATTTTCCATGAAATTTCAATGTTGTTTACCTCGCTTAAATTATATATAACACAGCGGTCTATCACCGGTTGCCGGATCAAAAAAATTATTCCTACGGCATTTCCTGACAGACCAGCCTGTTATAAAAAACTCTATAAAGAGGATAAATTACAGAGGAAACTATGACCAGAGTTAAAAAAGAAGAAACAAAAAAATTTTATGAGTCTTGTCTTCTTGGTGAAAGCGGGATAAAATTTGTTTGTAAACGTTCTAGCGCATCTAATTTGAAAGAAGCAAAAAAGTATTGTTATATACCCGTAAAAAATTTTGATGATTTACTAAATCAAATAAAAGAGCCGGATTTTCTCAGTATTAAACGTGTTTCAGAATGGGAAAATTCATCTATTCCGATACTTAATTTCGATGGTAACATACACAATTTTGATTTTTGCCGTGCAGATTACAATATTATAAATAAATGGGGGCATAAACGTTTTTATAAATGTTTTTATATATTTTATTCGGATGATTTTAGCGTTATATGGTTTGGTGAAAGAATAGACAAACCTGTATTTTGGGTGTCAATGGAAAAAACTATTTATATGTTTACTTATCTTCATAAAAGATTATTGCTTTATCCTAACGCCTGTTTTGAAACGGAATTAGTATCCGGTTTAGATACAAGATTACTTGATAACATAGTGAAAAAATATGAGAAACGATTTAGTAATGATTATCCTACAAACGATAGAATAGAAATAGAACTTGAAAATTGTTTTAAGAAAGGATTTTTTTACAAGGGACCAAAATATGATTTTGAGAATCACAAACCATATTATGATTATATTTCTGAGATAAAAAATGTAGATACGCAAGACGGTTTAATTAGAATAAAAATTGAAAATATTACATATCCACATTCAGGATACGCCTATTTGGATTTGGAAAAATTAGAAGTAACACATACGGAAATAATTGACTGATGGTGGATTTTTAACAAGGATTTTCAGATTTCTTAAAATTAAATGTTATAGGTCTGGAACAATCAAAATCATAAATATTAAAATTGCTATCCATGGAAACGCCTAATGAAAAACCGCAATTATCTATCTCATCAGACATACGATATTGGACTTCAAAATAAAGCTTTTCATTTCCATAATTTTCTGAGAAGTTATTTAAAAAATACAAACGAGGATAGTTCAAATTTTCTACAGCTTTATTTATTTCAAAGTTTTCAAATATATTAATATCAAAATATTTAAATAGATCTTCTATTGAATAACAATGTTCATATATATGAAAAAATTCTCTTGGACTAACATTATAAGCATAAGATTTATTAATTAATTCAAGCTTTTCTTCCCATCCCAATGACTTATGAGGATTAAAGAAATTTCTGATATTTTCATCATTATTAAAATTCTCAATAATCGCCTTTTTTGATATTTCATATATTTTACTATACTGATTTATTATGTTCATAATATAATCAAAGTTTTCTTTAAACTTATAACCAACAGTTCCCAAGTTAGCTATTTGTATTTCTTCTGAATTGAATTTTCCGTATACATATTTTAATCTGTCATTTTTAACGGTTACTTCGCCCATATTTTCGGTTGTATATTTTGTTTCATTGGGTTCTTTATTTTCTATTCCTTGTTCAACCATCCAACTGCCTCCTTCTTATTATTGTATAAAAACTTAACTTATAAGAAATCTAAGACCATTTATATATTCAGCTAATAATGTTAATAGAGCGGTCTATCACCGGTTGCTAGATCAAAAAAATTATTCCTCCGGCATTTCCTGATAGACCAGTCTGTTATATTATCAGTTATGAGATGGAGGGAAAAGAATCAATCACGTCCGTATTGTCTGGAATTTATTTATTCAATGGAAATCGTTTCTATGGCATATAGTGAAAGTTTTATTAATTGGAATATTTATTGTAAGGTCTTGGATAAAATAAATTCAAACAAGAATGGCGGTTGGATGTTTGAAAAAGGGAATGTAAAGATTGATTTTGAGAAAGTATATGAAGATGATATAGATATTGATAAATAATTGTTATTATTGGATGGCTTTATCAAAGAATGTATAAATATATTTATATTATAGAAGTATATATTAATATATAAATAAACATTATTTTTAAATTGACAAAATTATAAAAATATAGTATAAATAAAACGAGGTATAAATGTGAGTAATAATTTATTAACTATTGAAGAAATTGAAGAAATTTTACATAGTTTTAAAATCTTACCAAAAAATATAAAAGAACCTACATATTTAGAATTATGTAAATATCCAAAAAGAAGATTTGAAGAAATTTGTAGCAGATTACTTCAATTTTATTTTGATCCAAATAAAGAGCATGGATTAAGTGATTTATTAATTTCATCTTTAATGGATAAAATAAAAAATAAAAATCAAAATTTTGTATACAATAATATAAATATATATAGTGAAAAAAACGCTGAAGGAAAAAAGATAGATCTTTTAATAACTTCAAAAGATTTTGCTCTAGGAATTGAAAATAAAATTAATGCAAAATTAAATAATCCATTAGAAATATATAAAAAAACCATAGAAGATTTTAATGAAAATGCATTTAAGGTTGTTTTATCATTACGAAAAATAATAAATAAAGATGAGATAGAAAAAATAAATAAAAATAATTTTATAAACTTAACATATGCAGATTATTTTTCTCAAATAAAATATAAATTAGGTGAATATTTTAATAAAAGTAATTTTAAATACTTAACATATTTAAATGATTTTATTCAAACGCTTGAAAATATGGAGGACTATATGTCTTTAAATGAAAAACTTTCTAATTACTTTTTTGATAATTCAAAAGAAATAGAAGAATTAAATGAATTATTTAAAGTTTATTTGAATGAAATTAAAGAAAAGCAAATAAATAGATTAAATGAAATAGAGGAGGATATAAAATCTGAAACAAAAGATAAAAAATGGAATGTATATAACAAGGAAGATGGTTTGTGTTTATTTTACAAAGAAAATTATGATATTGGTATAGAAGCATACTACGAAAACACAAGAGAAAATGCTTGTGGAAAATTTAATATTTATTTAACTTCTTGGAATATAAAAGACTGGAAAAAATATGAAGATAAAATAAAAATTAATAATAAAATAAAATATAATAAAATTGAAGTAGAAGAAGAAGATAATTGGACTTTACCCCAAGCAGTAAACAAAGTTAAGCAACTTTACTTGAATAATATTCATTAGGCGCAAGATAGTCAAGTACCGAATGAATCCGTTCGCGGTTATAATAACCTTCGACATAGAAAAATAC
>Ga0268262_10000269_pt1 | contig 69667 bp, 65 predicted proteins | sample TergutNc150P3_FD_190354 | JGI IMG/M metagenome (GOLD analysis project Ga0268262, IMG submission 190354) | Nasutitermes corniger P3 segment gut microbial community from laboratory colony in Florida, USA - Nc150 P3 (SPAdes) (version 2) | ecosystem: Host-associated > Arthropoda: Insects >...
AGATTTATCTCGCCGTCCGCGCCGCGGTCATAGCGAGGTATGTACCATTCTTGATTAATGTTATAAAATAGCATATTGCGCGAGAGTGGTGGAATTGGCAGACACGCCAGACTTAGGATCTGGTGCCGCAGGCATAAGGGTTCAAGTCCCTTCTCTCGCAGTATTTAGAATTTATAAAAGTATAGAGGAAAATTGTGGCTATTACAAAAGAAATTAAAAGGCTTGAAAAATCAAATGTGTCCTTAAATATCACCGTCCCTAAAGAGGATGTGCGCTCTAAGTATAATGAGATGATAGGTGAATATACCAAAGATATGCAGCTGCCGGGTTTCCGTAAAGGGAAAGTCCCTCGTGAAGTTCTGGAACGGAAATTCGGCGATGCCCTTAAAGACGACGCTTTGGGGCGGATATTGGAATCATCGTTACATGAGGTTTTTGAAGATGAAAACCTGCCGCGAAGCGACAAACCCCTGCCCTATTCCACTCCGGAACTTCAGGGTAAGCCGGTTTTTGACTTTGATAATGACCTTCAGTTTTCCGTAATTTACGATGTTTTGCCGGAAGTGAAAATCGGCCAGTGGAAAGGGCTAAAGGTCGAGTATCCTTACGCGGAAGTCGAGAAAAATGACATTGATAAAGAACTGGAAGAAATACGCGAGAGAAACGCCATTGTCATGGACAGGGACGACGGCGCTTCCGCGAAAAAAGGCGATGTTGTAACCATCGACTACCAGATTTATGAAGAAAATGGCGAAATAAAATCTGATATGCAACGTAAGGATTTTGTTTTTACCATCGGTTTAGGAAACATTGTTTACAAATTAGACGATGATGTCATAGGGATGAAAAAAGGCGAGACAAAGGAATTTATCAAAAAATTTGACAATGATAATCTTGAAACCACGCTCGCGGGCAGTTCCAGAAAAATACAAATAACGCTTACGGCTCTTAAAGAAAAAAAACTTCCCGATTTAGACGACGATTTAGCGCAGGATGTCGATGAAAAGTTTAAAACTCTGGATGATCTTAAAAACAATATAAAAGAAAAATTGAACAAAAACCTTGAAATCCGCCTGCGGGAGAAAAAACTAAACGCGTTATTAGCAAAAATAATGGAAAATACGCCTGTCATCCTGCCCGAATCCATGATTAAAGCTGAAATTGAAGGCCGCTGGAGAAGGCTTGCGCGGTACTACAACACAAATCCGGAAACAATCGCGCAGATGATGAGCGAGACTGAAAAAGACAAAGAATGGCGCGAAATGGCGGAAAAAGCGCTTCATTCAAGACTGATAATCGAAACTTTAATGGAAGAACAGAAGATCGAGGTTTCGGATGAAGATGTGGAAAAAGAATTTGAATCAATTGCCGCGGCAAACGGCGTCGACATTGAAGAAGTAAAAAAGCATTATAACGAAGACGCGATTTTTTACTTAAAAGAAGACATCAGAGAGAAAAAGATTACTGATATAATGTTTGCAGAAAACAACTTAAAACACGGAAAAAAGGAGAATTATCTGGATTTTATGACAGATAATGGTTAAATTTATAATATGAGTACAAAAATGAGCAGTCTGGTTCCAATGGTAGTAGAACAAACAGGAATGGGAGAACGCTCCTATGATATTTTTTCCCGCTTATTAAAGGACCGCATTGTATTTATGGACGGAGAGATAAATGATATTTCCGCCGATCTTGTCGTCGCCCAACTTTTATTTCTGGACGGTCAGGATATTGATAAAGATATCAACCTCTATATAAATTCACCCGGCGGTTCAGTTACCGCCGCCCTTGCAATTTATGACACTATTCAGCTTTTAAAATCGGACGTTCAAACAATTTGCCTTGGACAAGCCGCCAGCATGGCCGCCCTTATTTTAACTGCCGGGTCTTCGGGAAAGCGAAAAGTTCTTCCGTCCTCAAGGGTGCTTATTCACCAGCCGTGGGGCGGCGCGCAGGGACAGGCGCGGGACATTGGCATTCAATCAAAAGAGATAGTCCGTCTTAAAAAATTGATAATAGAATGTTTTGCCAAACACACAGGCAAATCAACAGAACAAATAGCGTCCGATTTGGAAAGAGATTTTTTTATGTCCGCGCAGGACGCGGTTGAGTACGGCATAGCCGACTCCATACTAACGAGGGAGAAAGATGGCAAAACTTCGTAACGGACCTGAAGTATTTGAAAGAGTCTGCTCTTTTTGCGGCAAGAGCGCCGACATGGCGCGCCGTTTAATCGCCGGCCCCAATGACGTTTTTATCTGCGATGAATGTATAGAAGTTTGCCGCAAAATTTTAAGCGAAGAAGAGCATGAACTTACCTCGCATTTTACAGGCGATATTCCGACTCCGCAAGAAATAAAAAAATATCTTGACCTTTTTATCATCGGGCAGGATAACGCTAAAAAAGCGCTTTCAGTCGCAGTTTACAACCACTATAAAAGAATCGCAAACCCGCCGTCCAAAGACAGCGACGAGGTTGAAATTGAAAAATCAAACGTTCTTTTAATCGGTCCTACGGGAACCGGCAAAACGTTACTTGCAAAAATCCTCGCGAAGAAATTAAAAGTTCCGTTTGCCATAGTGGACGCGACAACCCTTACGGAAGCCGGTTATGTCGGCGAGGACGTTGAAAACATCCTTCTTAAACTGATACAGAGCGCGGGCGGCAATATCTCCGCCGCGGAAAGGGGCATTGTCTATATTGATGAAATAGACAAAATCGCGCGTAAGGGCGAAAATGTTTCAATTACGCGCGATGTTTCAGGTGAGGGCGTTCAGCAGGCGCTTTTAAAAATAATTGAGGGGACTGTCGCCTCCGTTCCGCCACAAGGCGGCAGAAAACATCCCAATCAGGAAATGATCCGCATTGACACCACAAATATTCTTTTCATCTGCGGCGGAGCTTTTGTTGGACTCGACAAGTTAATCGCGCGCCGCGTGGTGAATCATCCATTAGGCTTTGGTTCCGAGGGAGGCGGCGGAGAAAAATCATTAAAGGAACTTTACGACGCCATGCACCCTGACGATTTAATCCGTTTCGGCATGATTCCTGAATTTATCGGAAGGCTTCCCATTATCGTCGGTCTTGAAGAATTAAAACTTGATGATTTAAAACGAATCATCACCGAGCCGCGCAACGCTATTGTGCGCCAGTACCAGGCGTCTTTATCTTATGACAATGTAAAACTTGAGTTTACGGAAAAAGCTATTGACGCGATAGCGGACAAGGCAATTAAACAAAAAACAGGCGCGCGCGGGTTAAGGGCGATTGTTGAAAAATTAATGACTGATATAATGTTTGACATTCCTTCGATACCGGGCGATAAAAAAATAGTAATTTCCCATGATACAGTGGAAAAATCAGAACCGCCGCAGATAATATATCTGGAGCAAAAGCAAAAGAGCGCATAACGCTGTGGGAAAAAACGCCGAAGAAAAAAAAAGGGGGGCTTCCGCGCTTGGATTCTTTTCCCGCCTGAGGGATAAAAGTTCTTTATTTTATGATTATTCGGGAACTGAAGAATTATCCGCTGAAGACCTTCCCCTGCTGCCTTTAAGAGACCTTGTGCTATTCCCACAGACGGTGGTTCCAATTTTTATCACGTTTAAGCCGGGTATTGCCGCCCTGGACGAAGCTCTTAAAAGGGATAACCGTCTTTTTGCCGCATGTTTAAAAAAGAACGATCTTCGCCTATCATCCGACGAGCCTTATGCGCTTGGCACTGTAGTAAGAATAATTTCGCATTTAAAGCTTCCCGATAATACTTTCCGCGTGGTGTTTCAGTGCGAATACCGCGGAACAATTATTTCCATCAATACGAATCAAAATTATACAATGGTAAGGGTGGAGCCGCTTAAAGCAATTGGATTAAGCGATCCGTTAAGTTCAGAAGATTTAGGCTTAATGCGAAGCGTTCAAAAATCCTTCTCCCAGTATGCCGAATATTCAGGAAGAATAAATCCCGACACCCTTACTGCCGTTGAAAAAGCGGAAGATCCTGAACGCCTTGCGAATCTTGTGTCTAACGCCGTAAATATAAAATCCGAGAAAAAAATAGAACTGCTGGGGATTGCCGACACGAGGGAAAGATTTCTTGCGATCCTTGAAATGCTGGAAAAAGAAAATGAAATATACGGCATTCAAAAAAATATTTCAGGCAAAGTAAGAAAACGGATGGACAAACGCCACCGCGAATATATCCTTAACGAACAGTTACGTGAAATTAACAAGGAGCTTGGCAAGGATAAAATAGAGGATGAATTTGCCATTCTTGAAAAAAGAATAACCGAAAAAAATCCTCCCGTTGAAGTTAAAGAAAAGGCTGAGAAAGAGATTAAAAGGCTTAGAAAACTCCAGCCTCTCTCCCCTGAAGCCGCGGTTTTAAGAGGCTACCTTGAATGGATAGCCGATCTTCCCTGGAGCAATTTCACGACGGATTCCGTTAACCTTGCGGAAGCCGAAAAAATCCTTGATGAAGATCACTTTGGCATGAAGAAGGCCAAAGACCGTATTATTGAATTTATTGCGGTGCGTCAGTTACAGGTTGACGAAGCGCAAAAAAACGAAACTCAAAAAAATGACTCTGTTAAAGATGAAACGTTTAAAAATGACGAGCGTAAAGATTTGAAAATATCGGTTCCCCATTCTGTAAAAGGGCCAATCCTCTGCTTTGTAGGACCGCCGGGAACCGGAAAAACAAGCCTGGGAAAATCTGTCGCGCGCGCCCTGGGAAGGAATTTTGTGCGTATTTCACTGGGCGGCGTGCGCGACGAGGCGGAAATCAGGGGGCACCGCAAGACTTATGTGGGCGCGCTTCCCGGTAAAATTATCCAGTCCATGTGCAAGGCGGGAACGACTAACCCCGTGTTTTTGTTAGACGAAATTGACAAACTTTCAAGCGATTTCCGCGGAGACCCCGCCTCCGCCCTGCTTGAAGTGCTTGATCCGGAACAGAATTCTACCTTTATAGACCACTACTTGGAAGTTCAATACGATCTTTCCAAAGTTATGTTTTTAACTACCGCAAACTCACTTCACTCCATTCCGTATCCGCTGCTTGACCGCATGGAAATAATTGAAGTTCCCGGTTACGGCGAAAATGAAAAGCTGAACATCGCAAAACAATTTCTGGTGCCCAAAGAGTTACGTGAAAACGGACTTTCATCGGCAAAAATAACATTCAGGGACGATACAATCAAGAACATTATCCGTTACTGGACAATGGAATCGGGAGTGCGCAACCTTGAGCGGGAAACGGCGCGGTGCATCAGGCGCATAGCAAGAGACGCGGTGAATAAAGGTTACGGCAAGGACAAGCCCGTATCTGAGTTTAATAAAATTATAACGCCCGCTAATCTTGAAAAATTACTTGGCAAGAAAAAATATAAAAGAGACGTCGTATTCAGGGAAGCGCGAACCGGCGTAACATACGGGCTTGCGTGGACTGAAACAGGCGGAACAATCCTGCCTGTGGAGACAATCCGCTATTCGGGAACCGGAGAGCTTCTTATAACGGGAAATCTTGGCGACGTAATGAAAGAAAGCGCGCGCATCGCCCTTTCCTACCTGCGCAGTACCGGAAACAAATACAATTTCCTGGTAAAAGACCTGTTAAAAACCGACTTCCACATCCACGTACCCGAAGGCGCGATTCCCAAAGATGGGCCTTCCGCAGGCGTCACACTTGCTTCCTCTTTGCTCTCCACCCTCTGCAATGTCCCGCCGCGCACCTGCATCGCCATGACGGGCGAGCTTACCCTCACAGGACGCGTCTTACCCATTGGCGGCTTAAAAGAAAAACTGCTTGCCGCCATCAGAAATGGTATGGAAAAAGTGATACTCCCCAAAGACAACGAAGAGGACTGGAATGAATTAGACAAAGATATCCGCTCTTCAATAGAGATAGTCTTTGCTGAAACAGCCTCCGACGTGTTCAATCTGCTATTTGACGGAAGAATACTAAAAAAAATTAATTAAGAAGACTTCACACAAAGATCACAAAGGAAGAGAAGATCACAAAGAGGAATGAAGTGGTTTTTGTCCGAAGATTATATATGAACTTCACGATAAGATAACGGACAACAACCCCTGATCCCCCTTTGTGTTCTTTGCATCTTCGTGATCTTTGTGAGAAATATTTCGAATAAAACCCTATTTACGCAACTCCGCTTCCATCGCTTTTACAATGTCGGCGGCTAGCGGCATATCGGGCGGATGGTCTCCTGAGGCGGGGACGGTTACTGGCGGGTATAATTCCCACGCTTCGCGTATGGGGTACAGAGCGGCTTGTGAGCCATAACGTCTCCATTCACTTGCGCCGATTCTACATGCGCGGGTAAATCCTTCGCCGGGGACTGTTATTTCTACAGGCATCCAGCGTTTGCCGTTAATTTCAATTATGTCAGAGCTGCCTTTGCGCCATGCGTCATCGCCGACTTCAAAGGCAAGGTACAGGTGCCCGGGGATAGTGATGAAAGCGGTTTCTATATCAATCGCTTCGAGTAACGAGCAAAAAAGAATTGAAAGGTAGGTGCAGTCGCCGCCCCGATAGTATAAAGCCTGATAGGGGTAACTGACATTATCAAGAGCCGCCTCATTAGAGGAAAGGCTTTTGTAGGACGTTGCCGGAACAACCACATAGCTTATACCGTATAGGCGCAGAGCCTCAAACATGGCGGCGGCATAGCGGACGTTATTAGGAGCAGTTGAAGAAGAACTTCCTCCTGATAAATCTTGCGCCTGAACCACGCTTGCCACATAACGGGAAAAAATACGGACTGAACTGTCGCGGGGAGAGACAAAAGCAGCGGCGCGCCGGTCGTCTTCCCAACTGAAAGCGTTACGGTGAAAAAGAGGCATTTGCACAACGGATACGCTTTCTTTTTTCGCTCCAAGGCTGCGGTATTGAATTTGTATAACGCCGGCTGCGTTAACATTTTCAATCAGGTTAATTAAAACTTCATTGAAAAGTGCGGTTACGGGAACCTCCACGCTTTCCCCGCTTGCAACGCGGGGCAAATTTGCAAACGCCCAGGGCTGGCTCATATAACTGTCCATATAAAATGTGAGGGTTACGTCTGTAATTGCGTTAGGCTCATCATTTGAGATTTTCACTTTCGCAATTGGGTTATGCTCATACCACGCCCAAGAAACAGGAAATACCCGGTACTGTTCAGTTTTTTCTATTCTTACCCGCGCTCTTCCGCTCATTATTTCAGAAAGGTTGAGCCTTATACCTATTATTGCATTTATAGAAGAAATTGGCTGAGGCGGGTTATAAAAGCGGTAATTGTAACAACCTTCGGCAAATAACGAAAGATACGGCAATACATGAAATTCAGCGCCGAGTCCGATAGACGCCATGGCTTTTGCTTCGCTTAATTCGCCTCTTGAATACTGATAAACGCCGCCGCTTATTCCTGCGCGAAATGCCCAACGGTCAAACTTACCTTCCGGTTTACGCGGCCTCCAGCGCACAAACGGGCCTATTTTTCCTTCAAATATTGTAAGAGGATCGCCTACATCCACGTTAATACTCGAAAAGCCGCTCCCTGCGCTAAGACCAAAATCAAATTCATTTGCAAAGGGCAGAAATGCCCAATCAAGAGAAACTGACGCGCCCATGCCGGAACTTAAATAATCAGCGCCAACCGGCATTTCAAGAATCGGCGCAAAGGAGAGCGTTACATCATCTTCCGCGAAACAAGGAGGGGGAGAAATAAATAATAAATAACAAATAACAAATAATAAAGAGAAAAAAGTTTGAGAGTTTTTTCGCCGTAATTGAAAAATTATGCGTTCTGTTTGATATTTATTATTTTTTCTCATTTCTCATTTCTCCTTTCCTTTACTGCTTTTTTATCTGTTATTTGCTATTTTTCCGTCAGGTTATTTACCGCGTCCCAGTTGTCGGACGGCGGATTCGTTTCAAATTTCGCGCAGCGGGCAGTATACAATTCAGCCACTTTGTCATCAGGATTTTTCTCCATGATTGATTTAAACAGCCCTAATGCTTCGCTGAAATTCCGTTTTTCATACAGATCAATCGCTTCCTCCCATCTCTCTATTTCATTTCTGCTCACTTTTCCATTGCTCAATGATAATTTTTCATCGTTAATTGCCAAAAGTTCATACAGCCGCAGCGGCGTATTGATCCCAACTACCCGTACCCTGTCAAGACGGCGAATCAGGAAGTATTCACCTAATTTTTTCCTTGTGTATTCGCTTATCAGTATACCGCCTGTGTGGTATTGTTTATTCACTCCTTCAAGACGGGCTGCAAGATTTACCGCGTTGCCCATTATTGTGTAGTCCATTTTATTTTCCGCGCCCATGTTGCCTACTACCATTTCGCCTGTATTTATGCCGATGCGGGTAAAGAGCGGCGTTGGGCTTAACTTTTCTTCCATTACAGTCTTATTTAATTCCCGCTCCGCCGCCTTCATTGCAAGGGCGCTGCGGCAGGCAAGAGCCGGGTGGTTCTCGCGGAACACAGGCGCGCCGAAGAACGCGATTATCGCGTCTCCTTCGTATTTGTCAATCGTTCCCAGATTCTCCATTATAATGTTGCTCATTGCTGTCAGATAACGGTTCAGCAGTTGTACAAGGCGGACAGGATCAAGTTTTTCAGAAATTGTAGAGAATCCCTGAATATCGGTAAATATCGCGGTCATTTCCCTTTTTTCGCCGCCAAGGTTGAGTTTGTCAGGGTCATTGATAAGTTCTGTAATAACTTCGGGGGCAAGGTAGCGTGAGAACGCGTTATGTAAAAACGCTTTTTCGCGGCTTGCGGTAAGGAATTTTACCGCCATCATAGAAATAAAGGTAAGTGAAACTGCGGCTAACGGCACTGCAAAACCGACGTATATTTTGCTAATCATAAAAAACGCCGCAAAGGCGCCGCTTAACAGTAACAATCCGGATACGCCGGTTATTAATGACATCTTGTTGCCGAAACGGCTTAAAAGGAATCCTATTAAAAGTGAATAAAAAAAGGCGATTATTGCCGGAATTATTTTGGGCGTATCACTTAAAAATTCGCCAGAAAGCATCATGTTTGCGGCTACTGCGTAAGTGCCAACATTAGGATAATTTTCCTGAAAAGTGATAAGACCGTTATCTGTCATTGACGTTGCGTCCGCGCCGATGACGCAGAAACTGTCCTGTAAAACAGCGGCATCTTTTCTGATTTCCATCATGCGGTTAAACTGGCCGCGGCACGCGTCGAACAATTCCCGCACAAAATCCGCCGTATCAATATCGTCTCCTACGTCGGCAAGTATGGTTTTTTCATAATTGCCGTCAAGAAAAGCCGCGCAGGAACTAAAAAAATTATCACGCGCCGCCAGCCATTCCGTACCAGCCGCGCCATTCTCGGCAAAGGAGGCATTTTTAATCCTTTCCGACTCAAGGTAGTATTCCCAAGGATTAAGCCCATTATCCCAGTAAAAGAAAAAACCTGAATCGTTCATCAGGGCGATGTTACGCGCAAACACAGGCTCAATTACAGTATGCTGTATCAGTTGAATAAGCGACATAATGTTATAATTGTAAAATGTTTTTTTAGGCCACTTTAACAGCATGGTTCCGTCCTGGGCGCGGGGGATACGAAGTTTTCCGCCGTCTTTAAGCAAAGTAACGGCTTTATTGGAAACTTCTATCGACGTATAACCTAATTTTTCCTTCATTCCCATAAGCGCCAAATGCCCGTAATACGCGCCTTTGTATTTTACCAAAAGATTTATCCGCCGCCTAAACCCGTCATTATCCGGAGAGGCGTTTACAAAACCCGCGCCTTTTGACCTGCTCATCAATTTGTATATCGCGGGCATTACGCCTGCCATATCGGGCGTTTTGCGGTCTTTGTCATTAACCACATCTTTTAATGCGATATACTCGCTTAAATATTGATCAATTTTCTCGTCCGAGGCAATTTCGCCGCCTTCAAAGATGTCTTCCTGCCTAAGCATGGTTAATGTAAGCCATGAACAGGCGGAAAAAGCCAGAGCATGGGCAAAGTACTCGTCAACATCCCTGGTTAGAAGGGAGAGGGAGTCTTCCAATTCGCCTCTTACGCTTGAGTACAGGCTTTCCATGTCTTTTTTGTAAAGTTCACGGTCTCTGCGGCTTGTGGCAGGGCCGATTGCGTCAATTACAGTAGATGAAGCTTCGTCTAACAAGGTAAATTTTTTATCCAGATAATTGCCAAACACTTCCGCCGCATACTCGGGATCAAGCCGGTAAGGGCTTTCGTCAAGGTAACTCAAGTCGAAGGCGATTGTCTGCACTCCAAGTTCTTTCAGCAGTATAACCACGTCGGCCATTACTTCACGGCGGAAGGGAAAGCCGCCGGCGTAACTGATGGAATCGTCGTCTAATGTCAGGACAAAAACTTTTTTATTCTCTGTCAGCGACGGTAAAAAACGCAAAAAAAGATCAAAAAATTTGTTATCCAGCGAAGTAAAAAATAAAAGAGATGATACTGCGAATGCGGCAAGAGTTAACCTGATAAATGATTTATTTTGTATGGTTTTGGCCATTGTTCCCTATTTTCAATGAACAATTAGCAATGAGCAATGTTTTTGTCCGTAATCTTAGCGTTTATCAACACGCTATGCTTACTAACCTCGCTCATTGCTCATTTTTCATTGCTCATTGTTCATTGTTTATCACTATTCCGCCGCTATATCTTCACCTTGGGCGGCTTCACTGGCGCGGGCGGAAGCGGTTGAGGCTTGTGCGGTTGTCCTGTTGACAGCGCCCGTATCCGTCTTTGCGACGCTTCCGTTAATTTTAACAGAAGGAGTTTCGGCAGACGCCAAAGCTGACACCTTACCGCTTTTTGCCGCTCCAACGTTCAGGGTTTTATCTCCATTTTTCAGTACCAAAGACGCGCCTACGCCTGTATGAATAATTGTATCTGCGGTAACGGTATCGCCTGCTTTTAAATCTACGCGGCTGCCGCCCTTTTCCTGCTGAACCCGCCCTGTAATGCTCTGTACAGTGTAATTCTGCGCAAAAACACAAACCGACACGGCGCACATCAAAACAAATAAAATCACAATCCTCTTCATAAAATCCTCCTCAGTCAATTATATTTTTGGCTAACAGCCAAAATCAAATAACAATTATTTGTACTCCGCTATTTGTTCCAATCCGCGAAGCGCGATGGAGTTTTTAGCGTCCTTTGATAACGCCTGACGGAACCAGCGTTCCGCCGCGGTATAATCCTTTTCGCTTAGGGCAAGATTGCCGCGGTTAGTCATCGCAGGGACTGAACCCAAGGCGGCGGCTCGTTCATAACTTGCCTTTCCATCGGCTATTCGCCCCGCGCGTACCTGTAAAATCCCCAGTCTGTTATGCAGCGCCGCCGTAGGAGCCGAACTGACACGCGTCAGTACCTGATTTAATAACGGCTGAATTTCCCCTGAAATATACAGTTGCATTGCGCGGTTTACCTCTCTTGCCGCAACAGCCGCGTCTGTGCGTACAACGCGGCCTCCCTGTTCGGGAAGCGGCGCAGGCGGGTAAACTGACCATGCATCTTCCACTATGACAAATTCTACCGATTTCCCCATTTTAAAACTATCACTTAACTCTGTAATAGCCTGAGTCCATGTTGCAGTAAAGCCATCGTTAAACGCCGTCATTGACAGGGGCAGCCACACTTTGTCGTCAATTATCAGTATCTTAACAGAATTGAATCCGGTGCTGTAAAACAGTGTTTCAGCGGCGCTTGCGTTAATATTTAACGAAACGGCTACCATAAAATCACTTTCCGTTTGAATAAATGCGGCGGGAATTCCTACGCTTTCAAGACACCCTGCGACAAGCAATGCAAGATCGCGGCTTGTACCGCTTCTGAAGGACAACGTTTCCGCCGGAAACTGCGCCTCAGTTTTATCCGAGTAGGTTTTTCCAAGTATGACGCCGCTGGCTTTTAACCCTTCCAAGAGCCATATCGTATACAAAAAATTATTGTTGTGTCCTATGCGGCGTTCATTCCTGGACAGTCCGGCGATAAATTTTGCGTAATCAACCGTTTCGGGCGACGTGGGAGAAATAAAAGCCGCAAGAGCCAAAATATCCCCTTCTGTAACCATATTGCGGTTGTTAGTTGCCAATATAACTGAACGCACCGCTTCCATCTCTTTGCCAAGGAATTTGTAGCGTATAACAACTTCGCCTAAAATACGGCCTTTATCTGTAAAGCGTAAAATCTCCGTGGAGAAATCAGCTAACAAGGGAAGTTCGGCGCCGCGTCCGCGCGCAATAAACGGAATTGTCCCGCATGGAAACTCCGAGGCTGTATATGGGGAAGCGCGGAAACTTACCCGCACGTCCCGAATTTCGGCGTTTTCGTTGTTGCGGATAACAATAGAGCCTATGGCGTTGGTCTGATACAACTGCATGAAAACGGGATACACAGATTCATACTGGTTAAAACTAACCCCAACCGTTTCACGGTTTGCGTTATTGCCCGCCTGAAAGCTTAACTGCGCCGTCAAGCCCGCATATAAACCGGAGTTGAATAATCCGTTATCCGGCAGTTGATATTGCCGCCATCCGGCGTTAGCTGCAATGGTAAAACTAGGAGTAAAACGGAAGCCTATCTCTGTGCCGCCGCGCCAGTACAAGCCTGTATAGCCTGTGTTTCCTTCAAAGGTTGGAATATACGCGCCTATTGATCCGTCAATTCTGATAAAGAGCCGCGAGAGCGGGAAGTAGTATAATCCCACTCCTCCGCCCGCTGAATAAATACCAACGCTTTTTTCCTCATCGCCCTTAATACTGCTAAACAACATTCCGCCTTCGACGCCTATTGTATATCCCAGGCCTATCGGATTTGACCAAATGCTTGACAAGTCAACCTCAAAGCTTAAGTCCCCGCCTCCGCCTATGCCGTACATTGAATTGCCGCCGACTGATGCGACTTCCCACGGAAAGAAGACAAAACCGCGGGGGCGGATATTAAAATCCAACCCAAAGATAGAGTTATTAACAGTAAACAATAGAAGAATGAGAAACAAACGGGAAAAAATGATGGATGAACAATTATTTTTGCCTGTAGTTTTGTCCAGACCTTGCATATTTATCATAAATCAACCGCCTCAATCAACTCCAAAATATGATATTAACTAGTATGTAATTATTATATCACTTTCTTAAAAAAAAATCATTAAAAATACTGAAATTTTGATAAAAATTGTTATTTTAGAGAATATTTTGTATAACTGCCTGCCACTTGTATATGACATTAAAACAACGCATACTTTATTAAGGAAGGAAAAAGAATTAAAATGGCAGTTTTATCGATTCAGTCTCATGTAGTTTTCGGATACGCCGGCAACACGGCGGCGGTTTTCCCCCTACAAAGACTTGGTAGGGAAGTATGGGCAATTAACACGGTCGAATTTTCCAACCACACGGGTTATGGTTCATGGAAAGGCAAAGTCCTGGGCGCGGAGCTTGCCGCCGAACTTGTTACAGGAATTGAAGAAAGGGGCGTATTAAACCGCTGTGAGGCCGTACTTTCAGGCTATTTGGGCGACGCATCCGTAGCCATGGCGATTGTAGACGCCGTTAAAAAAGTGCGAAGTCAATCTCCTAATGCCATTTACGCCTGTGATCCTGTAATGGGCGACGTTGGCCGCGGTTTTTATGTTAAACCTGACATCCCGGGCATTTTTAACAAGGAGCTTATACCGCTTGCCGACATAATAACGCCGAATCAATTTGAACTTGACGCCATAACTGGAATAACTACGCAAAATATGACCGATACGCTTAAAGCGATAAAAGTCCTGCATGAAATGGGACCTTCAATTGTGCTTGTAACAAGTTACAAGGAAAAAGAAGGGGAACTTTCAATGATTGCCTCCGATAAAAAGGAAATTTATAAAATTACAACCCCCGAACTGCCGCTTGGCAGGGGCGTCGCGGGCACCGGGGACATGACTGCGGCGGTATTTTTATCGCGGTATCTTGAGACTAAAGACCTTAAAAAAACTTTAGAGTTGTGTACGGCGTCAGTCTTCGGCATTTTAGAGGCAAGTTTTAAAGCGGCTAACGCGAAAAGCGGCGCGCTTATAGAGTTAAAAATAATTGACACTCAGCAGGAACTTGTCACTCCTTCATATTCATTTAAGGCGGAAAAAATAACCGCGTGAAAATAAATGATAGTCTTAGCATAAAAACGCCTGAATGGGCAAAAAAAAGCCCTTACGACCGTTATTTTGACTTCATAGCCCCGGACGCCGACCGTTACGCGATTTTACTGGAAGCTATATCGGCGTTAAAATTTAACTCTACCGTTATTTCCGTAGATGGAAACCGTCATATTTTTATTTTCCCGCCCGGGCAAAAATCACTTCGCGCCGCAAAAGGCATTTTCCCTTTCAGCGGCACAGACCCGTATCTTTTTTCCGCCCACTACGACCGAGTATCGGGCAGCCCCGGCGCAAATGACAACAGCATCGCCGTATTTCACTTATTAAAAGCCGCCGTCGCCCTGGCGCAAAAAAAAATTGACCGCTGGATGATAGTATTTACGGACAAAGAAGAACTATCCGCAGGCGAAAGCTTTGAAAAGCAAGGCTCATTCACCTTAGCAAAAAAAATTAAAAGCTGGGGGCTTGAAGACGCGAAAATTTTTAATTTTGACGCGTGCGGCACAGGCGGAGTATTTATTTTTTCCACAACGACAGATTTAATTTTAAAATCAGGCAGCCAGGACGGCAATTACTCCAACCTTAACAATGTAAGAAAAATCATCGCCTCCCTGCGCGATCACGCTTTGGAGACCGCCCAGCAACTGCGCCTTGAAAAAGTACTGCTCGCCCCTACCCCATTCTCCGACGACGTAGGTTTCCTGCGCGCCGGACTCGCAGCTCAAACCGTTACAATGCTCCCCGAAAATGAAGCCTCTCAATACGAGACTCTGCTATGCGACCGCCCCGATTTTGGAAACCTGATTATCTCAGGCAAAATCAAAGCCCCCGCAGAATACCGCCATCTGCCTGAAACATGGCGCAACATGAATAACGCGAAAGATACCCCCTCACGTTTAAGCCCGCAGTACTTTGAAAGTTTTGTAAATTTTGTAGTTGGGTTGTGTGAATAAATATAAATTTCTTACCACGAACCACACGAACTAGTACCTTCGGTACATGTGCGAACGGCGACAAGATATGTATTAAAAGTTCGTGGTGTTCGTGTGGTTCGTGGTTAAAATAATTTTGAATAACTCATGAGAAGAATATTCAGCGCTTTTTACTATTGCGTTATCTAAAAAGTAAATGCGCCCTTAGTCCATGTGTTACTGCTGGTACTTGGCCGGGTATATGTTCCCGCAACGCCATTATAGGCTTCCACAAAAGAATAAGGAAATGGATAGGTACTCCCCCAATCGCCACTTTCCAATTCTACATTCGGCCCAATAGTAATACTGATCAGTCGGTTATCTTCAAACGCACCATACCCAATAGTTCTAACGCTGTTTGGAATGTTAACACTAGTCAGTTGGTTTCCTGAAAACGCATAAGGCCCAATAGTTATAACGCTGTTGGGAATGTTAACACTAGTCAGTTGGTTTCCTGAAAATGCAAAATTCCCAATAGTTTTAATACTGTTGGGTATGGTGACACTGGTCAGTCGTTTTTCATTAAATGCTTCGCGTTCAATGGAGGTGACAGGCGTCCCGTTTATGGTTGACGGTATAGTTACCGCTCCGCCGGAACCGGTATAGCGGGTAATATTAGAACCAATATATAGAAAATTTCCGCTTGTCATACCCCAGATAGAACTGTTGGTACTGTCTCTCTTGTATGTTCCTGCCGGCTTACCGCCGTTGTTGTAGGCGTTATCAAAACCATTACCAAACGAAGAAAAATTGTCATAATAATTGTCATCCACAACTAATGTTACATTTGCTCCAATAGTAATGCTAGTCAGTTGGTTACCGGCAAATGCTGAAAATCCAATGACATTAACGCTGGCGGGAATTGTTATGCTTGTAAGTCCTTTGCCGCGAAACGCTTCATCCCCAATTGCGACAATGGGCATTCCATTGGCTGTTCCTGGTATTGTGAGGTTTTTCTCGTTTCCGGTGTATCCTGTTATGGTTACTTTTCCGCCATTTTCTATAGCTTGAAAACCAAGCTGCTGCCCGAAAACATTACCCGTCAAAAACAATACTAACAAAATAATTATAATTTTTTTCTTCATTTATTGCTCCTTTTACTCCCACCTATTTGTAATAATGGCAGATTCTTAGCATTAATATACAATTTTTTATTTATTTTGTCAATAAAATTTATAAAAGAAGAATCTCTACCCTAAACCACTCGAAATAGTAAAAAAAAAGACGGGCAAAAAGCCCGTCCAAAAAAACCTCTTCTCTTCCCCTATGGCGGTTTACGACGTTCAGCCGCAGGCTGAATGTTAAGCTTTTGCGCTCCGGCGCAAAAGCCGTAAACCGCTGCGTTAAGCGACGTTGCGAAGCAATGTCGTTTAACGCGTTTTTATGCGCCGTTTTAATGGCGCATAAAAACTAGTTATACCCCATATCATTAATGCGCTCCATCGGCGACACAATCTCCGTTACGCGCACACCGAAGTTTTCATCAATAACTACAACCTCGCCCTTGGCTATCAATTTATGGTTAACAAGAATATCCACAGGTTCGCCGGCAAGTTTATCCAACTCGATAATCGTGCCTTCGCCCATGCCTAAAATTTCTTTTATCAGTTTGCGCGTGCGGCCAAGTTCTACGGTCATCTCCATTGAGACGTCCATAATAAGGCCGATATTGCCCGCTTCATGAGGGCCAAGACGCGGCTGCATCAAATTGGGGAACTGAACAGGCTGCACATTGGCAGATCCAATATTACCACCTTGACCCATACCCATTCCCCCCATATTCATTCCTTGCATTCCCATGCCCCCCATATTCATTCCTTGCATTCCCATTCCCGGCGCCTGAGCCTGCGCTTTGCCGCTTAAGCCGCTGGAAATATCGGCGGCCGGGGACGGACCTAAAACTTCCCATATCTGATGGGAAAGCCCGTCGCCCATGTCAAGACCGTAAGTCATAACGGCAAAAGTACCCGCAGGAAGCGCCGCCGCGGCTTTTGGAACATTTGCCGCGGTTGGAGAAGCGGAAGCTATAGATTTATTTCCGGTTTTATCGGTAAGAGCGGTTATCTGAGTTCCGGCAATTTGAGAAACAACTTCGCCGATAACGGACATCGCCATTTCATCAAGCTGTATATCGCTCTCTTTAGTCATAAGGCTTGCGATAGCCTTGGCTGATTCTTCAGAGAAAATAAAACAATGTTCGCCGGGGAAACCTGAAGTAAAATTGGTATTTACTACGGTAACCATTCCTGGCAGCAGAGTCAGCATATTGTCGCGCGACGTAGCTTGGACTTCAGGGCCGACAAGAGTTACGGTTGTGCCTGTAAGGGCGGCAAGATTGGAAGAAAGAGCGCCTGTAGTTGAAGAGAAAAACTTTTCAAGCGAGTCAACGTCAAAAGGGGCGGCGGCAGCCGGAGGCGCCATTGTCGCCGCGGGCGCGCCGCTGTGACTGCCATGACTATTTGACGATGAATCTACACCAGACAATAATGCGTCTATTTCATCCTGCGAAAGTGCGCCATCGCTCATCATAATTCCTCTCCTTCAGACGCAAGCTCTTCAAATTCTTCATGCACAACCTCGTCTATTTTCTGTGTTATCTGAACCGCGATTTTTTTCCCGATTATGCCGGGGCGGCACAGAAATTTTTTCCTCGAGCCGATGTTAAGTGAATAGGGATCGCCAATACGGGTATTGTATAGCCTTATTACATCCCCAATCTGCAATGAAAGAACGTCCCGGACAGGCACATTTATCTTTCCAATTTCGGCTGTTACATTAACATCGACCGTTGCGAGCTTATCCTTTAGAACATTGAGATTTTCCGTAGTGGCGTTACGGCGCACTGAAGAATACCAGAATTGGGCTGACAACTTGCCGATAATCGGTTCTATTGTAAGGTAGGGAATACAGAAGTTCATCATGCCTTCCACGTCGCCTACCTTTGTTTCAAGCGTTACAAGAACGACCATTTCCGTAGGAGGCACGATCTGAGCAAACTGCGGATTGGTGTCAATCTGCCCAAGGCGGGGGCGCAGGTCGATAACCGTAGTCCACGCTTCGCGCATATTTCCCAAAATACGCACGATAATTCCTTCCATTACCGATTGTTCGATATCCGTCAATTCATGCTGGGATTTGGTGCCTTCGCCCGTACCGCCAAAAAGACGGTCAATTATGGAAAACGTAATCGCGGGGTCTATTTCTAAAATAGCGTTTCCCTTGAGGGGGTCCATATTGATAATTGCCAAAGTTGTCGGGGTAGGAATGGAGCGGATAAATTCTTCGTAGGTTAACTGATCTACCGAAGCGACATGGACGTGAACCATACTGCGGAGCTGGGCGGAAAGGCTTGTCGTGGTTAAGCGGGCGAAAGTTTCATGCATTATAGAAACGGTACGGATCTGTTCCTTGGAGAACTTATCGGGGCGTTTAAAGTCATATATCTTGATTTTCCGGCTGTCCGCAGCCGGCCTAAAGTCTTCAGGCTCGGTATCTCCGGCGTTTATCGCGGTTAATAACTGGTCTATCTCATCCTGTGACAGAACTTCTGTCATAATCGCCCTTGAAGCTCCCTTTTAATCATAATAAACTTATCTTCCACTCTTGACAAGAGTATGAATTGTTCGGAAACTATCGTTTCCTCACAATTCCTTGTTAATAATTCTCCATTACATCAAATTTTTTGAACAATATAATACGCGCCTTGGCGGTGTCTAAAAAGCGGGTATTCAACATTTCCCGAATATCAGCTTTTAACTCATCTTCCCTTTCAGGGGCAAGCTCTGTGGAATATTTTCCGGAAAAATAACGCCTTACAAAGTCCTGCAATTCATACTTGCGGCTGGTTAATTCAGCCGACGCGTTATTATCGTTTAAATCGTAGCCGATTATCATATCCACGCTGACCGTAGCGCTCACAGGGAAATCCTTTGTTCTGACCGTCATGGGTCCAATCATATCGAAATAATTATATTCCGGCCTCTTGCCCAAAAAAGGCGAATCTGGGTCAGCGATAACTGTTTGTGATTTACCGCCTTTATTCAGGATATTGACGGTAATAATACAGACAGTAACAATAAAAATTAAAGCGCCTATTCCTATTGCCACAAACTTTAAAATAGTCGGAAGCAAACTGCCAAGCCCGCCGCCCCTTTTCTTGGCAGCGCCGCCGGCCTCCGGAGCTTCACCGCTATCAAGATCCAGATCATCACTATCAGCCATTCCAAAACCTCCCCAATGCAATTCTAACCGTAATTTGATTAAATTTGCGGTTATTCTTATAGATCATCGGCGAATTCTTTTCAAATTCTTACCTATTTATAGTATAAAACACCGTAAAAGCGGAGCTAAATTGAGCATTTATCGTTATAAGTATCGGTCAGGTTCATGCAAACGCTGACCTGAAAACACAGCCGTTATTACGGTCTGGTATTGCTTGTACTGTACACAATGGCGTATGTCCCCGTACCATTATACCCACCCAATGCGCGTACTCTGACATAAACCGTCCCATTTGAACTTGCATAAAATGAAACCGGAATCTCCCAGGCGCCGTCATGGTTCTCTAAAGGAATTGAATTATTACTGCTGTCATAGGCGTATACATCAATATCTAATGTTTTATCTTGAGCTTCACTGCAAGAGTCCTTCCACCAGAGGTAGTATTTTGTTCCATTTGTAACGCTTATTGAATACCATTTGACATCTCCGTCGTTATTGATTGAACCATCAGTCCAGGCATTAACGGTAAGCAATGATGGACTTACAGGACTATTTGATATATTTCCTATATTAAGGGTAATTTCCGATACATTTGTGTTATAGACAATTACTGCTGGAACTGGAGTTATTTTTTTATAAAAAAGCGTCTCATCCCCATTTGTTGAATAGCCTATTACTTCAAAGTCAACTTGAGTTGAAGACTTTAAAGCCTGCATAATTATTGACCATGACGCATTGGCGCCTGGAGATGTGAGTGATTTTGAACTTAAGGTATTGTTAGACTGATCCCTGGTGATTATTTCAACAAGAGGCACAGCAGTCCCATTATAGGTAACATTGACGGTTCCTCTTAATATTATTGTTTTAATACTGACTGTACCAAGACTGCCCACATTGGCATTTACGTTATTGATATTTATAGCATCCGGAATTTCAACGGAGAACATATTATTACTGTCAACCGGCTCAACCCACAAAAAGAATTTTCCGGTTGAAGGGATAGAGGAATCATTACTATCATATATCGGAATTGACCAGCTAATATCTGTCAGAGTACCGGAACCTGATCCTAAATTTATCCTGCTTTTATAGCTGTTCCACGACTTGTTTCCGTCATTACCTTGCACATAAATATACACTTGCGGCGCAGGGTTGGGAACCTCTGTCAAGGTAATCGTACCGGTAATTTCGCCTATTTTAATGCCTTGACTGCTGCTAATCAGCCAAAATTCAGAAAAACTTATAACCGCGTTTGGAGCAGCAGTAAAATCAACCGGCAATTTGCTGATGTAATATTGTGTGGTATCTTCATCAATATTAATTGAAAAGAAAACATACCAAGAACCTTTTCCTGCCCATGTTGTGTCACTGCCCGAATTATATAATAAAATTTCTCCTGTTGTTCCATATCGTATTCTCCCATCCCCATAAATTTGAGGGCCTCCGCTAAAAACATCATTATTTGTTGCAAACAGACCAAGATCTATCTGGAACCCATCGAAAGAATATAACTCATTAATAGTAATGGAATTAACAGTACCCTCAGACTGTTTCTCTTTGGGAGCAGGTTCATGACAAGCGGTTAAAATCAACAACCCTGCCAGAAAAATTATTAAAATCACGCCCAAAAATTTTTTGCTTTTCATATATACTCCTTCCGGAAAACATTATTAAAATATTTAAATACAACCCCAAATCTATATAAGAATATCAAGTAAATTTTAATTTTGTCAAGAAAAATTGAACATAAATGTCATCTATACCAACACTTGACAATTTACCACGAATTTTATAGTATAAAAACGCCCATTCCCCGGTTGTGTAATGGTAGCACGGCAGACTCTGGATCTGCTTGTGGGGGTTCAAATCCTCCCTGGGGAATTTTTGGAAAATTGAGATAATTCCTTATGTCATAAGGAGTTATCGGCGGCAACTACCGTATCAAACGGCGCTTTCGCTTTCCGAGTTTAGAAGAAAGTATAGAAAACTTTTTTCATGCAAGGGGGAAAGTATGGGCGCGAAAAAAGCGTTTTACCTTTTCAAAAACAAAAAAGGCATTTATTATGCCGAATTCACGGATCGTGTAACGGAGAAAACGTTACACCGAAGCACAAGAAGCAAAGACCGCGACATGGCGGCTGTCATTGCCGCCGAATGGCTTGCGAAGGGAGTGCCGACGAGGGGCAAGGCGAAAAAACCGCTTGCGGAGATTTTCACTTTTAACGCGCTGAAAACGCACATGGAAAAGACTTATAACGCCGGCGGCATTGATGAGGCGCAGGCGGAAGAGCTGTGCAAAACGCTTAAAAAGTGGGGGCTTGTAACTTTCGGGATAAGCCCCGCAGGGGCGGGCAAACAGGACTTTATAAAGTACCTGTACGGTTTTTACGATTTTGACAATTCCGAGTACCTGAAGGACAAGCGGGCGCGGGGGTCGGGCGTTACGCGAAATTACTGCATAAGGACGCGGCAGATGATCAGGAGGGAGTGGGAGCCGGTCTTTAGCGGCAAAACGCTTGCGGAGGTAACGCGGCAGGACCTGCGGAATTTCGGAATAGCGCTGCGGAAACGGCTGGCGGGAAAAACCGTCAACAACGTCGTACTGCCGGGGCGCGTCGCGCTGCGCTGGGCGTTCAATGAAAAGATGATACCCGAAGACGTAACCGCGGGGCTGGGCGGTTATTCCGGCGGCGAAAAAAAGCGCGGCATTTTGGAAGACCGCGAAATGGTAAAATTGAGAAACGCCGATTATTGGGATAACAAAAAAGCTTACTGCGCCTTTATGCTGTCTTCTACCAGCGCCATGCGGATGGGCGAGTGTCTGGCCTTGAGGCGTGAAGACATAGGGGATAAAGTCATTTACATAAGGCATAACTGGAATATACATGACGGATTAAAAACCCCGAAAAACGGCGAAGAGAGGCGGGGCGTTTTATTGCCGGAAATCCGCGCCCTGCTGCTGGACTTGTTGGCGGACAACCCGACCGCCGAAAGCGGAAAGCAGTTTATATTCTTTTCGGACGTTACGCCGGACAGGCCCTGCAACGACTGGATATTTACGTTTTATTTTAAGAAAGCCGTTGAAAGCGCGGGTATTGACGTTACGGGGCGCGGCGTATCTTTCCACAGTTTACGGCATTACGCCTTGACGACATGGGCGAACAAAACCGACATAAGGAAGGCGCAGAAAATCGGCGGGCATAAGACGTTACAGCAGACGGAGGCTTACGCCGACCACATACGCGAACAGGAGATGGCCGACCTTAGCGGGGAGGCGGCGGGCGTGCTGAATTTCCCCGCGTTGAAAAAAGGGGCGTAATAGAACGGGGCTGCCAAACAACATTTTGAACAGCCCCGTAATTTATGGTATAATGGGGGTACCTACCAAAATGAGGAGGGGCAATGCTTGAATTAATATTTTCAGAAAATGAAAACTATTGTTATATACCTAAATATAAGATAGAAACCCCTGCGCCATGTCTTTTATATTTTCCCCAATTCAGAGAAGATTTTGAAGCGTTACGGGAAAATAAAATAATAACGATAGACGAGAAAAAAAGAATATTTACATGGAAGAAAAATCAGATAAGCCTGGCGCAGTATTTTCTTGACCTTGAATTTCTTGGTAAAAATATTTGGAGCGTTGTCGAGCCGGATTTTGGCATTGAAAGGGGAAAGTTAAAACAATCGATATCCGCGAATAAAAAACAGAACAGCGGCAAAGACAGCAGGGACCATGCGGAGATAAAGAAGCTGTTGGAGCCTTACAGGGAAAAGGCGGAAAACATAAGGAAGACCGCATTAAAAGATAAATATTATAAAATCAGAAAAATGGTGATTGACTGGAAAGAACCTTCGGATTATTCCGAACTAGAGGTTTTTTGCAAGGAACTGGAAAAAACAATAAGCGAAATAAACGCCCTCTTTTAATACTCTACCGATACTTGTTTTTATGGCGCAAATCTTTACCGAATTGCGCGAACGGTAGAGTATTTTTATATAAAAGTTTAACAATATCTATTTAGCATAGCTGGTTTATACCCCACATTAAAACCATGTATTGAACAGTAATAAAAAATAATGTTCATACAGGGGGATAAGCATGGATTTATTTACAATTCAAACCGCGGCTCCCGAGCTGCGCGTGTCGGAGGCGACGCTGAGGAGGTTTATTTCGCGTAACGAAATCGGCTACAGGCGCGTCGGTCGCCGGTATCTTTTCAGGCGCGAGGACATTGATCAATTTTTGGAATCGGCTTACCAGCCGCCGAAAACGGAAGCGCGGGAGAACGTCCATGAAGCTGCCGTCTGACGTTTTAACCGAACTTGAAAAGACGCTTGAGGGCTTGCGCTTCGCTAAGGTAAATCTTGAGATTGTAATTCACGACCAAAAGCCGAAGTACAGGATTATCGTAGAGCGCAGCATAGTTCCATGCGTTAACACGTCGGGCGAAGGCGGGAATCATGCCGCGTAAAAAACAGCAAACCGCTATCGGCAAGCCTTCGACATGGCCTGCGACGGAAAAATATTTGAATTCTATGGCAATGGAATATGAGAATGAATATTTTGAGGACATGACTTTTCAGGCGAGGTCGATAGCCGGGGATGTGTTCCTTGAATATGAACAGCATATATTTTCAAACAAAAAGCACAAATACTACTATGACATATTAAGCGGCGGCCTTGATTTTTCAATAAAACAGTTTCCTTTCAAAGTTAAAAAGTTAAAAGGGCTTGACGGGGAAATAAAACTCGGACAAAAAATCATCTTTATTAATTCTGAATTTATTGGCGATAAAGCATTGTTACGGGCTACCGTGCTGCATGAGATGGTACACGCCTACGACTGGACGCTTGATCAATGCTTCCCTTTACCATTACGCGACATTTTAATAATCCGGCTTTACGGCAAATTAAAAGATAAAATTGAAAACTTGGACAAACACCTTATGGCGTTTTCGCATATTGAAAACCAGCGCAGAATTTTAGATAGTAAGGCGGGGGAACGCGGGATACTGTTTTATCTTAAATGTCTTGATCTGGAAATCCGGCTTAACCTGCCTTTTGGAAAAATAAGCGGATTTTACCCCAAAAAGAAAATGAGGTTAAAACGCGAAGAGGACATTAAATGATTTAATTTACGGGGCGGCGCGTTATGTGCAAATATATGACACATAACGAGCCGCAAAAAATAAATGCCAACGCCGGGAGGCGTCGGGGGGGGAAATGGAAGGGCAAAAAGAAAGCCCGGCAGGGGTGCGGCCCGCCGGGATCAAGCAAGATGGGCAATCGAAAGATAATCATAATATAACAGAAATCGCGGGAACCGTCAAGCCCGAAAAAAGCGCGGCGCTTAAAAACTTGTTAAAGACAGCGAAACCCGAATTCTCGCATACGTTTTATGAGAAGTTTTTCGCCGAAAGCATAGCAAAAGCGACTGGCGGCCTCATACGGCACACGCCGTTCAGGGGCTGGTTGATATTTAACCCCGTAACGGGAAAGTATGAACCCGCGCTTAAAGCCGTGAAGCTGTACGTCGGGGAAACGGCGAAACAGCTTATTGCCGCGTCTTACGGAATTAAAGATGAGGCGACGAGGACGGCGGGCATAAAATTCGGCGCGAAGATATTGACCGCCCAGGGCGTTTCAAACATCGAGAATCTTTTAAGGAACGAACAGGAAACGTCCGCCGATGAGGACGACTTCAAAAACAAGCCGCATATTATTAACTGCCAAAGCGAAGCGTGCGGAATTGACGGCGCGCGGCGTAAAGCCGAAGCGGCGGATTTTTTCCTTATGTCCGCCGCCGTGAAACCCGCCGAAGGGACGCCGGAGAGATTTTTATTATTCTTGGACTGGTTTACAAGGGGCGACGCGGAATTAAAAGAATGGCTGCTGACGGTCATGGCCATAGCCCTTTTTGGTTTTCCGTCGAGGCTTATAGTAAACCTTTACGGGCAGGGGCAAAACGGAAAAGGGACGCTGCTTCGCCTGCTCTTCAACATACTCGGCGACTATGCGACCACCTTGCCCCGTTCACTTGCAATAAAATCACGGTTTACGGACCGCCGTTTTGACAAGAGCGATCTGCCGGAAAAATTCGCGGCTCTTCTTTTCGACTTAAAGCCCGAACCGGGCGACAAGTGGAATTTGGACGAATTAAAAAGCATTTGCGGCGACGGCGACATAATACCCATTGAACGTAAAATGCAGCCGCTGTTTAACGCGGCGTTATTTTGCAAGGTGTTCATTTCGACTAACGACCAAATCCCGATTGACAGCTTCGGGGAATCGGAGCGTAGCCGCTTCCGTCTCGTACCATGCCTTGCCCACGTTGACGAACCCGACCCCGAACTTGAAAACGCCCTGAGAAAAGAATACCCGCAAATATTAAACCTGCTGTTAGGGTACGCCGCCCGGTGGAACGCCGACGGGCGGAAACTGCCGCCGTGCAAGGTGGTGGACATGGCGACAAACAGCTTTTTTGAAAATCAGGACATTATCGGCCAATTCTTATCCGACAACTGCGTATTAAGCGAAGGCCTGCGGATACCGAAAAAAGAGCTGTTCAATTCCTATGAGCAATACCTGTTCAAAGAACAGGGCATATCAAAACCCGGCAAGATAAAGAGCTTCGCCGCCGCCCTTGAAAAGCGTGGGATTAACGAAGGCTTTACGAAAATTGACGGCAAAAGCTCGAGGTGTTTTGTGGGAATTACGCTTATCGGGCACACAGACACAAAAAAACCCGAATTTGAACTTCTTTCCCATAATAATTCATTACGCGAGAAGAATGTGAATTCCGAGAATTTTTGTGTCTCGGTGTCTGAAAAATCGGAAACAGCCACAAAAACAGCCGAAAATCCCTATTTTAGCGAAGATCAGCGGCGGCTGTGGGAGGGTAACGGGGATATTTATTGAGCGTTTTTTGCAAAAACCGACCGGTTATTTACGGGGCTTGAGCCTTGAAATCGGCGGAATACCAACGTCGGGAGACGTAGGGAGATTAAAGACTATGAGTATGAGCATGAAGCGGAAAAAGAGGGAAAAGGCTTTTTTTCAAAAGGAGGCGGCGAGGGCTTTTAGTATCCTGTTGGCAAAAAAGGAGCCGGGGCAGACTTATGAGGACATAGGGCTTATGGCCTGCGAGGCCGCCAAAGGGCTTATAAAGGCCATAAAGGAACACTCGCTGTTAGAATATTTTGAGGTGTTGAATAACTATACCGGCGAAGACGCGTTAAGGCGGCTGCTTTACCTTGACGGCAACAGCGAAAATTTAATCGACCATCTTGTAAAGACGTATTACATCGACAAGCCCGACATGATCCGCAGTTACGCCGCGGACTACCACGAGGAAACCTTGCGCAGTACCGGGCAGATAGCAGCAGGGCGCTGGCTTGCGTCCAAAGGCGAGCCGCCAATCGTAAAAAACAAGTTGCGGCCTATCGCCGCCGAAGACGACGGCAAGCCGGGAGAGCCGCCGGAAGGGTTTACTTCGTTTTCCGACGAACTGGAAAAAATAAAAGAGAGGATTGAAAAAGAAAAACAGGAACGGGAGAAAAAACTGGAAAGCTGGCGCCGGGAAAATCCCGGAGCGCTTGACTGCTTCATGCCGTCCGATTATGAGGTTAATAGTGCGGCGTAAATTATAACCTACGGGGCAAGCCTTGAATTTTTTCGTAGGCTGCCTCTTTTCTTGTTTTTTATGATATAATAAATAATCAGGGGGAATATATGGTTAGCGAAGGCGCGAAAAAAGAAATACAAGAAATGATTGAAATTGAAGAGGCAAAGAAAAAACGATCTGTAAAAAACCAAGCCGCCATTGCCGTCTTTCAAGATTTAATCCAAGGGTACGAAAAGAAAGAACATTATTACAAAAATGCAGATGAATACAAAGCCGACATTAAGCTCATGGCCGATAAAGCATGGTTTTATGCCGATGTTTTTATTGACTCATACGACCTTAAATGGAAGGATAGAGAACACCCTTTAAAATTTTGCCCTGACGGATTAACAAAAAAACAAGAATAATAAAACAAGCCAATTAAAGCAGGAGAAAAAAAATGAACCCGACTGAAGAAAAAAAGCCGTTATTCACGCCAAGCGAACAAAGGTTTTTACTTGAAATACTTGACAAGTACAGCCCTGAGAAACTTTTTGAAGAAACGTATCGTGTAAGAGGCCTGCCCCTGCCGCAGTGGTTGGCTGATAAGATAGCGGAAAAGGAAGCAGCCGACGGCGCATTGCCGGAGCCTGAGCGCACAATAGAATTCATGGGCGGAAGCCTTGACGTTATAGACGCGAGTAAAATAAAGCCCGCGGAATAAAAAGGTACTGTGAACAGGGGAGGGAGGGGCCGCCGGGCGTAACTGTCGCGCCCCGGCCTCTTCGCTTGTGTAAAAAAAATCAATAGGTTATGCAATGTCTTGACCATAGCCGTAATACGGGCGACGGTTAAAGCATGGGAAAAACAATACAGGGCGAAACCCTGAAAGACATCGCCGCCATGCGCGGCGTAAGTTATGAGGCGGCGGTCCATACCCGCGACCGGCGCAAAATAAAGCCGGTAGGCAAGCGGGGAAATGCGGCGTTATACGATCCGAAGGCTTTTGAGCCGAAGGAACAGACGGAAAGCGACAGCGAAAGCTCGGACTTCCGCCGCCGTTATGAACGCGCCCGCGCCGAAAAGCTGGAACTGCAAAACGCGAAAGCCCGCGGCGACCTTATAGACCGCGCCCTTGTCGCCCGCTGTTTTTCCGAAATATATGGCATTGACCGCAGCATACTCTTGAACATCGGCCCCGCGCACGCGGGAACAATCGCCGCTATGGAAGGGGAAGCCGCCGAAAAAACCCTTAAAATCCAAAAACTTATTGACGGGGAAATATACGCGGCGTTAGGTGCAATTAAAGCCGCCGTTAATTCTTTTTTGAGGCGCATAGAGACGGGCGAAATAAAAGACGGCATACCCGAAACTAAACCGAAACCGACCGAGCCGAAAAAGAAAAAAAAGGCCGCGGGGTAAAGCCCGTTACGCGCTAACGCCGGGAGGCGTAAGTCATGCAGGATACCGGCTTTTTAATCCTACAAAACGAACAAAAACCCGCCGCGCCGCCGCCGTCTTCAATAGTGGGCTGGATAGAACAAAAAAGGATACTCCCCCCCAATACCCCGTTCCCCGGCCCGTACCGTTTTTCGCGTACTCCCTACCAGCGCGAAATCGTGGAGTGCATGAACCCTTACAGCCCCGTACAAAGCATAGCGGTATTAAAGAGCCGCAAAGTGGGCTTGACGACCGCGCTGGAGGGCGTTATCGCGTTTTGGGCTTTCGCGTGGCCCGCGGATCAAATCTACGCGACGGCGACCGAAGCCCTTGCCGCGCAATGGCAAAACGAAACCTTCATGCACGTTATAGAAAGCATGGGCTTTCAAGACAGGCTTATCCCCCTTTTTTCAGGCGGGCGAAACAAGCGCAGCGCGATAACGAAGGGAAAAATAGAATATCTGGGCGGACACTTGGATATAATTTCATCTAACAGCCTTGACGCGAGGCGGCAGAAAAACGCCCGGATTATCGTACTTGACGAAGTGGACGGAGTGCCCGAACAAACGACGACCGGCGAAGGATCGTACATCGACATATTAAAAGGCCACTCGATGAGCTGGGGGGCGCGGCGCAAATTCTGCGCGTTTTCAAGCCCGACCACTTACGAAACGTCGGCGATATGGAAACTTTACAACGAGGGCGACTGCCGCAAGTTTTTCGTCCCCTGCCCCATTTGCGGCGAACACATAGAGCTGAAAGACACGGACGAAACAAAATACGGGCTTAAAGCCGAAACGAAGGCAGGGCAGATTATCGACGTGTATTATTTATGCGAGCATTGCGGCGAGCCTATACATAACAGCGACAAAATGATTATGTATTCCGACAATCCGCGATGCAAAAAACACCCTGAGAAAAAAATCGAGGCGGCGCGATGGCGACCCACCCGCGCCATCGCCGACCCGTACAGCCGCAGTTATTCCCTTAACAGCCTTTATTCCCCCGTCGGCGCGGTTACGTTTACGGACGTATACAAGGCGAAAATAAAAGCCGAAGCCGAAGGCCCCGACGCCATGCGATCTTTTGTCAATTTACATCTTGGCCTGCCTTACCGGGATACCGGGCAGAGAGTGAAAGCCGATACCGTACTTAATTTACGCATGGAATACAAATCGGGGGAAATTCCCCGCGACGTTATTTTTTTGGTTATGGCTTGCGACGTGCAGCGCGGAAGCGAAAAGGACGAAAAGAACCCGCCGCGCATTGAGGCAGAAGTTATGGGAGTATGTAAAAACAGAATTACATACTCCATTATTCATAAAATATTTTACGGCGAAACGGACAACGAACACGCCGGGGCATGGGCGGAAATGGACGAATGGATTGAGGAAACCAACCTGGGCTTTACGCGGACGGACGGACAAATTCTGTACGTCATGATGGTGGGCATAGACAGCGGGGACGCTTTCGAGGGCAGGGCCGAAACCGTGTATAATTATTGCGCGAAGTATAAACAGTTTTTCCCGGTTAAAGGGTTTTTTAACCTTAAAACCCAAAAAAAGGAAAAAGGCGACCTGCCCGGGGGCTTCAGGCGTTACCGCGTCGCACGTATCGGCGGCGCGGACGGCCCCTTTATTTTGGAAGTGAACACGGCGCATTACAAATCCGCGCTGTATTCCCGCCTGAAGATACCGAGGGAGCCGGGCGGCGATCAGAAATACGGCTTTTGCGGTTTTCCCCGCGATTATGCGGACGAGTATTTTTTCCAGCTAACAGGGGAGGAAAAAAAAAAAAAAAAAAAAAAAAAAAAAAAAAAAAAAAAAAAAAAAAAAAAAAAAAAAAAAAAAAAAAAAAAAAAAAACTGTCGGGGGAATTTGTCAAAATCCGCAGCCGCGTTGAGGCGCTGGACTGCCGAATTTATAACATGGCGCTTGAGGATTTTTTCATTGACAACCAAATACAGGCGTTGCGGGCGTTCTACCAGCGCAAAGGCTGCCACCCTTTCGAGCTGTCGCAGATAACAAGCGTATACGTCTTGGACCGTCTTGCAAAACGACCGAACGCGACCGCCGCGCCCGCGAAATAAGCCGCGGGACGGCGCGGGCTTGCCCCGTACACATAAAAGACCCATAAGCCCCTTGCGCCGCGCCTGCGGGCTTGCATGGCGCGACAAGGGGCGGTTTTTCGCCCTTCCCCTTGACTTTTTTCTTTTCTACTGATAATCTTATCTTATCATTAGTGAACCGATAATAGAATATGAAAACAAAACGGCGCGAGGGGGGCGGCATGAACGCATTAGTAACAAGGGCGGACGCGGCATATAAGGAAATGGCGGCGGCTTTCGCGGCTTTCCCTACGCCGGACAAGTGGACGCCCGAAATGAAAGCGCAGGCGTTACAGTTTACCGCGCTTTTTAACAACGCGCAAAAAGTAATCGCCGCCGCCGAAATAGCCGGAATAAACTACCCAGCCGAAAAGGAAATCTTTTTAAGCTACGCCCGCAGCGAACACACGCGCCGCGCCTACGCCGCCGCGCTGGACGGGCTTGAAAAATGGGCGGCGGTAAAAAATAAAAGCCCGCTTGAATTAAGCGCCGCCGACGCGGATGGCTTTATTCACGATATGAAGGCCGAAGGACGCGCCCCGGCGACTACGCGCAGGGACGTCGCGGCCATAAGCGCGTTTTATACCCACCTTGAAAGATCAACGGACGGCAAAATAAAAAACCCCATACGCGGCACGAAACAGCGCCCGGCGAAAGAAAACAAAAAGGACGCGATAATCCCGACCGAAAAGGATTATAAAACAATCATTGACGAGCTGCCGCCCGTCGAGAAGGCAATAGTAATCACAATGGCGACAAGAGGGCTGAGGGCGGGGGCGCTGCCCACATTGGAACTGAAGGGCGAAAAATACATAGGCAAGAGCAAAGGCAAGCGGTTGGAAGAAAACGGAACCGCCGGAATTACCCTGCCGCCGCCGGCGCTGAAAGCTATACGCGCCGCGGGGCTTGACCTTAAAAAACCTTTCGCATGGAAAACGAAGCAGGGGCGCGACAACAGCGCGAACGCCATCGAGTGCCGCGTCAATTTTCAGATTGAAAAACTGCATAAGGCCGGGGCGATACGCGCCGCCTATTCATGCCATGACTTCCGCCATTATTTCGCCGTCCGGGAATACGAAAAAAACAAGGACATTTTCAGGCTTTCAAAATTACTGAACCATGCCGGTATTCAGATAACGCAGGTTTATTTGCGCGGTATCGGCATTGAATTATAAAAACGCCTTACCATTAACCCTTCAGGTTAAACGCAAAACCCGAAAAATAACGCTTGACCATAGCCGCGCCGCATAGGAAAGTTTAATTACAAATTTGTACCGTCGTGAGACGGAAGGGAGACTCCTATGGGTTATTTTTCAATTGCGGCAACCGCCGCGCAAGCCGGGAAATTCGGCGCCGTAATAAACAGCCGAATTTCAAAATCATGCGTTCAAACAATTTTTGAAGCCGCGGACAAAATCACCCCGCGATTCAAAGCCGTTGTTTCACCTACCGAACAAATCATGCGGGCATTATCGCCGGTTAATATACTGGCGACGGGGGCGTAATCATGGGAATAGAGCAATGGAAAAGCCTTGCCCCGAAAAAAGAGAATAAAATCTCTGAGGAAAGCGCCCGCGCCGAACTGGGCCGCCTTATGGAGCATTATGAGATCGACATGGAAAATATCGCCGAAGACGCGGAACCGGCGATCAACCAGGTAATGAGCCGCGTACTGTCCGCCTTTATGCAGGGCAAGATCGAGCTGTCCATAGACAAGGAAACCGGGGAGCCGTCCATAATACAGCACATAACGAAAAAAGAGGGCAAGGACACAATCACCTTCAGGCCGCTGAGGGGCGGGGACAAGCCGAAACTGGACAGCGCCGGGGCCGATCCGACAAAGCGGATGCACGCATTGATGGGCGTACTTTCCGGACTGGGTACGGACGTTATTACAAAGTTAAACATCGGGGACTTACGCATAACGGAGGCGATCTCCGGTTTTTTTATCATTTTGTGTTAGCGAAGCTCGATCTGTATGTGGGACGTGTCGCTTTCCGGTTTCACGCGCCGGAGGTGGCGCTTCGTATGCCGTTTTATGAGCTGCGCTATTTTGCCCGCTATGTTTCGGAAGTGGAAAAGCACGAAAAGGCGCAGTTAGACAAACTGAGGGGAAAATAATATGGCGCTTGACTGGAAAGCGATGGTTAATTTTTCGGGCAGCGATCAAATTTCGGGCGCGGTAGACAATGCCCGCAAGAACACGGAAAAGGCCGGAAAGGGCATGGGCGACAGCCTGAAGGAAACCGGAAAACAGGCGGACAGCCTGCGGGACAAGATAGGCGGCATTGGAGACATTGCGAAGGGCGTCGCCCTGGGCAACTTGATCACAAAGGGAATTACAAGCGCCATTTCCGGAATAAAAAACCTTGTTTTAAGCGTTGACGAATTCGCGCAAAGGGCTGATAACGCGAGAATGGCCGCCATGAAAATAGGCTTGTCCGCGGAGGGCTTTCAAAAGCTGTCCTATGCCGCCACTACCGCGGGCGTAAGCGCGGACAAATTACAGGCGGGCTTTAATTCCTTAAACAAGAATTTAGGAAGCGGGGGCCTTGTCAAGTTTCTTGCCGATACGGACAAGGCGCTGTTATCGCAGGTAAAATCCGCGAAATCCAATACTGAAGTATTCAACATAATGGCGGACGCGATAAGCAAGGAAACCGACATCGCAAAAAGAAGCGCGTTAGGTGTAAGTGTTTTTGGGAAGTCATGGGCTGAACTGTATCCCTTGCTTGCCCAGGGCGCGGAGGGAATACGGAAAGCGGGCGACGCGATACCGAACCTTATAAATGACCGGCAGATCGCCGGGGCGAAATTGTGGAATAGCACAATCGGCGAAATGAAAGCGCACATACAGGGCTTTATGGATATTTTGCGTACCGCCGTTATCCAGTACGTCGGGCCTTATGTACTTGCCCTGAAAGAATGGATCGAGAATAACCGCGAACTGATAAAAGAGAAAATCCATGAGTATATTCAAAAGGCCGTTGTCATGTTCAAAAAAGCCGTCGGCGTTATTCAGGAACTTATAAAGCACGTTCAAAAGGTTCTAAAATTCTTTAAGGAATGGGGGCCGATAATTCTGGCCGTGGGCGCGACCGTCGGCGTTCTATGGGGCATAGTGTCCGCCGTTATAGCGATTAAAAACGCGATAACAATGGTAAAGGCGGCAATGGCGATATTAAACGCTGTAATGGCGGCTAACCCGATAGCGTTAATCATTATCGGAGTGGCTGCCCTTATTGCCGGTTTTGTCTTACTGGTAAACAAAGTAGGCGGCTTTAAGGCGGCTATTGAAACCGTCGCGCAAACGATTATGAAATTTCTCTTAGCGCCGTTTAACCTGGTACTGGACGCGGTAGAGGGCTTAATGTGGGCGCTTGGCCATGTTCCCGGCATGGACTGGGCGAAACAGGCGAGCGCGGCGATAGGCGGCTTTCAAGACAAGATAAACATAGCCTTGACGGGCGGGGCAGGTACTTTCCTTGAAAGCGGGGTAAAGGGCGCTGTCGCCGGTTTTGAAAAGGAAGGGATAGCCGGGGCGATTAAGGGCGGGGCCGGAGGCGTTGCGGGCGTGGTTACTGAAAGCTACGACACACACCGCGCCGCGTACCTTGCCGAACACCCCGACGAAGCGCCGGGCAAGAAACCCATAGCGGACGGGGCCGAGGGCAAGTGGGACGAAATGTTAGGAAAATTTGATCAAATGATAGCGGCGCAGGGCGAAACAACCGCGGCGACGCTGGACTTGAAAGAGTCTCCCCAAAATTCCCCCATGCGGCTGCGGTGGGACAGAATGGGCATAGACGACTGGTGGGAAACCGCAAGGCTGGGCGTGTAATGGGCGGTATGTTTAAGGCTGATCTGTCCGGATTAAAAAAGTTTTGCAGGGAACTGGAAAAGCTGCCAAAACTTATCGAGCAGGCCGAGGCGATGACGCTTAACAATATGGCTTTCCGTTTCAAACAAGACGCGGCAGAGGCGATAATCGGAAACTTTACAAGCCGCAAGCCCGGCTTTGTCCGTTCCAGCTTCCGCGTCCAAAAGGCGACCGTGGCGAACAAGGAAGCGGCGGCGGGCAGCATTGCCCTGGGCGGCAGCAGTACCGGCTTTGTCGAAATGTTAGGCGAAAACGACGACCGCGAAAGAGTGCCTACCCTCTTATCGAGGGGCGGCAACGCCGCGGGCGTTATGCCGAAACAAAACCGCCTAATGCCGGGCGCGAACTTTCCGGAAGTTTCGGAGGAAGAGACTATAGCGCGGTTTTTCGCGGCGCAGTACCGAAGCGGGGCGGCGCAATCCGGCGGCGCTTTTGTGGTGCGCGGCAATAATACGCCGTTCACGCCGGGGCTGTACCGCTTTCAAAAAGGCGGATCGGGGAAAACCGCGAAAGAGAGGTTTCCCGTGAAAATGGTGCAGCGTTTCGAGCCGCCGAAAAACAAGCCCCGAAAATTCGACTGGATAGCCGCGGGCTTAAAGGGCATTACCGAGGATTTTGTAAACGACGCGCACATAAAAAATCTGGACTATCTGGCGAAAAAACTGTTAAAAAAGATATTCAAGTAAGCCGCGCCCGTCCGGGCGTTACGCGCAAATATCGGGCGTTATAAAAAGCGGCTTTGGCGTTTTTCAAGGGGGCTTGCATGATACATTATCCGTGTATTTGCGGGGGGCGTTATTTTGAAAACACGAGAATAGCGCACAGGGCGGTTTTCGCGCCGAAAAAAATCAGTTACGACCGGCTTCAAAGGGCGCTTAAAAAGGGGCTTCCCGAACTGGAGGGGATAAGCGTCAGGCGCGTTACGCGGCGTTACGCGCTATCGCCGCCGGAAGAGCCGGACAGCGACTGCGCCGACCTGCTGCCGCTTCCCGCGAAAACGGCCCCGGACAAAGAGCGCGTGAAAGGCACGCCTTTACTGGTTTATCCGCCTGGGGAGCGACCGCTTGAAAGGGGGATAAGGCATTGGGCGTGAACCGCGCCTGAAAGGGGCGTTAGGTGAAATCGTTATTTACGGGGCTGTTCTTTGCGGTTTTCTCAAAATATAATAATCTTCCTGGAATGGTTAAAGAGTGTGTCAGTTTATACGTCGGAGGCTCTTAAATGCGCCAATGATAATAGGTGAAAAACTACCGGCGATGGCAGCTATAGCCGCGCCTGTATAACCGGCTTTGGCAAGGTAAATACAAGCTAATATGCCACCAGCACCAAGAATAAGAGTAAATACTTGGCCTATTATTGGAATAATAAGATTTGAAAACGAAATTCTGTTCTTTGCAACGACATCAGCGGCATTGTGATCTTCAGCCATTTTCATTATGCGTTCAGGAAAGGAAGGGTCGGCGTTTTTATACTGTTCCAACATTTCAGGATCAGGCAACGGACCTTGAAAGTGAGTTTCCTTGGTATGGACAATTTCTTGACTTTTATGAACAATTTGGGATTGGCTTGCCATAAGTTCCCTTCTAAGACGTCTGCTTGCTTTCCCGCTGGGCATTTTTTGAAAACTCTTTCATCGCGAACCAGATGCTGTTTCCAGCCTGGACAAAGGAATTTGCGACTCCTATCCACTCAAAATGTGGAAGCGGGTATTTATCATAAGGTATAGGCGGGGGGAAAAGTTCCCCTATAGTTGCCATGCCTTGAAAAAATGTATTCATACTTTATTATTGCCTATTTAAGTAAGATAAACAACCCCCTCTCTCCTGTATTGTTTATTTTTTGCCCTTCGTGGGCTTTTTTGCGCCCTTGTCCGCGGGTGCTTTTTTCGGCTTGCCCTTGCTGGGCGCGTTTTTTAACGCGTCGAGTACGGACTTATCGTATAGCGCGTCTTTAGTTATGGGCTTAATATCATGCGTAAAAAACCATTGTTTTATGGTATTTGTCTCTTTACCCGTTTTTTCCGCGATCTCCCTTATTGTTAGATATTCTTTCCCGTTAATAATCATATTAATAATATAACCCATTTTTATATTTATTCATAGCGAAAAAAGCGAAAATAAAGAAAATATAACCTAAAGTTATAATATTACTATACAGGCGATAAGCGGAAACGGAAAAAATCTTTAAAAAAACGAAAATATTTTTTATTCCCTATTGACTTTATTATAACTAGTGGTTATATTATAAATATAAGGAATTAAGGAGGCGATTATGAACAGGGAATTAAAGGCAAAAGTTTTTGAAATCGGGAATAGGCTTGCCGGGCGCATGGGCAGGCGCGGCGCTTTTATCGCGGCTTGGGCGGCGGTAAAAAATGGCGGCTTGGAATTATCCGTCCGCGGCACTTCGTTTTTTAACAGGCAAGAGGCGCTTAAAAGACTGGCGACTAATTACGGCGCGGCGCAAATCCGCGTTTTTATCGGCGCGGAAACCGAAAACCCCGCGGATAAAAAAGCGGCTGCGGTTTTCGTCGGAGTTAATAACGGGCGCGGGATTTACAAATTGGGCTACCTGCCGAGGGAATACGCGCCGGCGGCGGCGAGCCTTAAGGCGAAGGGCTTGAAAGTAATCGGCGGCGCGGACGGGCGCGGCGCGTTGGTACGGCTCGCGGTGTAAGGGGGGAAACAAAATGAAAGAGAGAGAACCTGAAAATGTGTCGTTAATGAAAAAATTGAAGTACGACGTTTACAAAGGAACCAAAAAAGCCATGCAGGAAAGCGGCGGCGTTTTATTGCTTAAAAAACAAAGTTACGCGCAAGTCAAGCAATTCTGCAATGAAGAGAAGCTGGATTTTGCCGAGTTTATAGACGGCTTTTACATTGAAGGCTACTGGCTTAAAGAGGCGATGAATTATAAATAAAGGGACGGCGGGGCGTGTTGCCTCGCGAACCCAAAAAATAAAGCAAGGGGGATTTTATGAAGGTAAAAGACGGAATGACCGAGATGGCGGGCATGCCGCACGTCGAAACGAAAAACGTCATTGACGCGATGGAAGCGGCTGAGGCCGCGGGGGACTTGAAAGCCCTTCGGTGGGCGGCGCGGTTTATCACATGGCTTTACGAACAGGGGGAGGCGTACGACAGCGACAAATTTTTCAGGGCGGAAAAATTATTTAACGACGCATACGCCGCAAAACTGAAAAGCGATCCGCCGCCCGAAAGCATAGCCGGAATTATTAACAGGGTTGACAAATCCGAGCCAATCACCGCCGCCGACGCGGGGGAAGCGATTGAAACGGTACGGGCGTATTTTGAAGAAAATCTTGGCGGCAAAAGTTACAAGGCCGTTATTGAAAATCTGGACGCGCTGCGGAAAGCGGTGGAAACTGCGGGGGCGGAAGAATGAAATTTTTTGAAGACGGATCAACGGGTTTAATTTACTTCCCGGCAGAAGAAACGGCGCACATAATGGGCGTAATGGAACGGGCTGAAAAAACCGCGAACCTGCCATTGCTCCAATGGTGCGCCCGGCGGCTTTTATGGATTTACGGCGTATTCAAAAATGAAATCTGGGCGAGTGAAGAGCCTTTTGAATTTGAAGGCTGCCCCATAGCAAGCGTTGAGGATTTTAATACGAAATACGAAAGGGAGATAAAGGGCGATCCCCTGCCGGACGGAAAAAGGCGTACAAGAAGGCTCTGCCATGATTAATTTTTTTAAGCTGTTTAAGCGCGAGCCGCGCATTATTCCATTTAACGCCCTGCGCGGCGACGAGAAAAAACTGCTTGAAACGTACCGCCAATTAACGCCGGAAAACAAATGCAAGGTGTTATTATTCAAGGCGAACCCGCGCCCTGCCGTTAATCCGACAGGCAAATGTAAAATTACGTCTTTCAAGTACCGTAATTTTGAATACTGAAGGAGCTTGTTATGAAAAAAGAACGGCAAATCGGCGTAAGGGTGGGCATGCCCGCTTTTTTCGTGTTGGAATTGGAAGACGTGTATAAGCGCAGCGGCGGGGCGCATAGGGCGCTCGCCTTCCCGGACTTCGTCGGCCTGCTGGTGGGCATGGGGCTGGAAGTGTACAGGAAAAATAACACAACCGAACCTGAGCCGGAAGCCGAAGGGGAAGACTGGGATTTTCCGATTAAGAGGGGTATAAATAATTATGCGTAAAAAAGATTATATAATACGGAACGTGAGGATATATAAGGAAGAGGACGTCCGCCTTATGGAAACATTTAAGGAATACCGCGAAGGGCGGAATATGCCTTTATTTCTTAGCGTGCTTGTACGTTTAGGTCTTGACGTTATAGATATTCACCACGGCAAAAAACTTGAAAACAAATTCACCGCGCTTGACGGTATAGACATCCGCGTTATGACTAGGGGATACGTTAATCCTTTTCTTCCAAAGGAGATACAACCGAAGGAGGCACTGGCAGAAACAGCGAAGGGGTGTAAAATTATACCGTTCAGAAAATCCGCGGTATAATAAAAAGAATAATATCCGGGCCCGCGCCCGGCTGTTATAACCCTTGCCCCGTAGGGGCGGGTAATTTATTTATAGGAGGTATGCCATATAAGGTTATCGGATAAACGCAAAGCCGCCGCGCCTGAGAGCTACGGGCGCGGCGGCGCTTTTTTTTGTACGGGGCTTGAAAATAAAAGTATAAGTCCATTTATAGAAAAACAAAGTAAAGCACATCAAACTATTGACTAACAAACTACATTATAATACGCTAGATTATGGAAAGGGATAGTGAAACCATCATTTTCAAATCCTCCCTGGGGAACAATTAACCGCACGCCGTTAAGGCGTGTAGATGAAAAAACCCAAACGTTCCGGCGCCGAACAGCTCCCCACGACGAATAAAATGAGGCGGGATTTATCCCGCCGTCCGCGCCGCGGCCATAGCGAGGTATTCATCATTTTTTAAAAATGTAGAAAAATAGCCAACTATCTTCTCTACATTCTAACCGCACGCCGTTAAGGCGTGTAGATGAAAAAACCCAAACGTTCCGGCGCCGAACAGCTCCCCACGATGAATAAAATGAGGCGGGATTCATCCCGCCGTCCGCGCCGCGGCGTTCAATTATGCACGGCGCAGCCGTGTAGATGAAAAATGCAGCACAACGTGGCGCACAATAAAATCCTCATATTGAATAAATGTGCCGAACCTTTAGGTGAGGCAACGCGCCCGGACCATAGCGAGGTATTCCTCCACCTTTACAAATGTAGAAAAATAGCCAATTATCTTTCCTACATTCTAACCGCGCCCCGTTTAAGGGGCGTAACTATTTTTATACCACATTTCTTTCTCCTTGTCCCATAACCCACTAAATATTCCTTTGTTTACTAAAACTTCATAGACAGGAAACAAGAACCTCTTGATAGCGTCAACAATAACAGAAAAATCCTCAGGAACATTGAGTATACCTGTCCTGCGTTGGAATGCCTGCCATTGTATTTGTTTATTCGGTAATAAAAGAAAATCATCCGTAAAAATTATCGGACTTTGGAAGAATTCTGTATTCCTGCGTTTAAAGGTTTGTGCTATAGCTTCAGACAGAGAAGCGCCGTCAAAATCACGGCTGCGGAACAATAATATCACCAAATCCTATATCGAACTGTAGAACACGACGACTGCGGTCAAGACGTGCGGTTAATTTAATTCGTACCCCTTGGTATTCTGCATCTTCCTTTATTTGTTCTGTAGTTATATTTTCTGTATCAAAAGATACCGCATCATTAACTGGTATTTTTGCAATTTCTGTGAATATCCTAATCAGTTCAGCGGGAGTATTTTTTATATTCTGTGCAAGAAAATCAATATCTTTGGTTGCTCGCCCCCGGTTTTTAAGTATGGTGTATAACAGAAGGCCGCCTTTTAAAATGAAATTATGAGCATAAGGTGATATGGACAGACGATATAAAAGACGTTCTATAAAATAATGAAATAACAGATAGTTGAAATCTTTCGCGCAGGAGTCAGCTTCATCTTTAAGTTTTGCTTTGATGCTTTCAGGAGATACCGGAGTAGAATTACCGTTCATGCGACAAGAACCTCCAGATAAGGATAGAGAACTCCCTTTATTTGAAGCAGTTCGGCGTATTCGGAAAGCTTTTGCAGATGTTTCTTTCCAGCCATATAATTTTTTAAAACTTCAAAAGCGCAATCTTTTCCTATTTGAAGCCTCATGCGGAAAAAATCACAGACCGTACGTTCCCTATCATATATTTTCAGCGGAAACCCTTCCCTTTTCACCGTTTGTATACCTACCTCATAAACCTGCGGGATTGCTTTATGGATTTTAACATGAATATCAGGAGGAAGCACAGGAACGCGCTTATTAACCGGAAACGTTACATCAATTTGCTGAGGAATAACACTTGAAAGATCGTGATATTGCGCCGCCGAGAAAAGCGATATAACGGCATCAGGAACCAAGGCGGCAAGTATTTCGTAGGTATCCATATCATTTAGTTTTTCCGGCGAGGCATAGTACCCCCTTCGGAGACGCTGTAGAAGACCAAGTTGAATAAGTTCTTTAGTATCTTTGCCGTAAAAACCAGCGGAACGCAAGGTTGAGGCTCGAAGAATCGGACATTCAGCCTTACAGAGCTTGTTAATTTTTTTAAGACGCGGATCGGTCATATTTTACTACCCCCAAAACGTACTATCTAATATACATACTGATACGTTATTATATTAAACATATCCTATATTTTTCCTATTGTCAACCTTTGTCAGTTCGATTTTTACATGAAAAAAATAGAGTGCGTATGGGAATACCATGAAGAACAAATAAAAGCGGATGTACTTAAAAAGGAGAATTTTTACCACGAACCACACGAACACTCACGAACCAAGAGAGACTAGAGTTTACAATTAATAGGCGCGTTAAACGAGAACAAAGAATCAGGAGGTTTATGTCCGTTATCTTATCGTGAAATTTTAAGCTCAACCTTCGTACAAAAACCCCTGATCCCTCTCTCTTTCTACTACACGTATATTTGTAGTAAATCTCACCGCTTTCTCGGTTCGTGTTGGTTCGTGGTAAAAAATTCTTCTCTCTTGTTTTATATGGTTCGTGATGGAAACAGATTTTTAGCGCTATCTTTACATAATTTTCAATGTAATATACATTTATATTCAATACGGGGCATGAATCGGAAAAAATAAAAATCGAAGGCTGGGCAGTGGCTTGTTATCATAGGCTATAAAATAATGAAACCTTATATTTTACTGGAAAATATATGAATGATAAAAATGCAAAATTTTCTTTATTAAGAGACAAAATATATTTTGAAAGAATAGACACAAGGAAATATGATGGAAACTACTGCCAAATGGAATGGTTTACCCCGGTAATTGAAAAAACTATATGAGTAAAAATAAAAGAAAATTAATATAAATTTGGAAGTTTTTTATGTTGATAATTGGCTTGAAATTTGTGATCTGGTTGTCAGAAAAGCAAATCTTGTGGTATAATAAACTATTGTCAAATAGACTTAAAACATAGATAGGAGCAGTTATGAAAAAGACGTTTTTTTTCTTATTCTTATTTGCATTTTTGGGAAGCTTTTTATCAGCACAACAATCGGCAAAAGTTACAATTGTTAATAATACAGGATATACTGTAGATCAATTAATTATTGAACCAAGTCCCTCAGAATGGAATGATTGGTATATGGTATCATTCAATGTAACTGAGAGGAGGCCTCTTTTGACAGGTCATTCTATAGAAATTACTTTACCATTTAATTTAAATATCATAAATACTTTTTATATATATCTTTATGATACCGATAGAGATAGGTATGTAAAGGAAAATGTAAGAGTAACAGCAAATTCAAGAATTACTTTTACTATTGATGACTTGGATCTAGACTGGTAAAAACATTGTTTACAACCGGAACAATAAAATACCTTCTGCTGTGTTTATAAACTTAATTCCTCTTTAATCGCCGAATAAATCCTGTCACATAGTATTTGTTTGCGATCCTCTAATGGTATGCTTGTCGTATCAATAGGTTCCAAAAACGCGATTCTTGTAGCCGCGCTGACAACGCGGTAGTTTTTTTCAAAGACATCGTAACTGCCATCAATGGCGACGGGGACAATGACGGCACCAGCCTGAGTGGCAAGTTTAAGCGAACCGGGATGGAAGGGAAGAAGCCCCCTGCCCTTGGAACGGTGTCCTTCAGGAAAAATTATCATACTGCCGCCTGATTTAATCCGCTGTACGCCCTTGTTTATTGTCTTAATTGCATGTCTGACATTACCTCTGTCAATAAAAAGGCCTCCAAGCATGAAAATCCACGCGTTTAAAAACGGCACATAGCCCAGCTCTTTTTTTGCAATAAAACCAAAAGGCCGCCCGCAAAATGCAATCAATATAACAACATCAAAATAACCACAGTGGTTGCTTACAAAACAAACTCCGCCCTTTTTAGGAATATTCTCTATGCCTTTAACTTCCGTATGTCCCGCGATAGGAAGCAATGACAGCGCCCAAGCTTGCGCAAGACGGTAAATAACATACGACATTGGTTTTTTTAATCCAAACAGGCTTAAAAACAATGCGATAAACGCAAATGGCAATAAAAAGAGCATGGCAAAAATTAAATATCCAAAACCCAGTATTGTTTTTATCATATTTTTTATTATCCTTAATTTTCAGAAAAAAAACAACCGTAAACCGCCCCGTGATGTTTCACGCATTGACTTTTTTTTATTACTGTTACATTATCAATAAATGGCAAACCTTAAAAAATTCTCAGGCACAGATATCGAAATTGCCCAATCAGTATTCCCCGAACATGCCCTCCATATAAAAGACGTGGCAAAAAAAGCGGGTATTCCCGATGAGTACATCGAATATTACGGAAAATACAAAGCAAAAGTAAATTACAGCTTTCTTCAAGTTAATAAAGATAAAAAAGACGGAAAATTAATTCTTGTTACGGCAATTAATCCTACGCCCGCAGGAGAAGGCAAAACTACTACGACGGTAGGTGTCGCGGACAGCCTTTCATCAATAGGGAAAAAAACGATGGTCGCCCTTAGGGAACCTTCACTTGGCCCCATATTCGGCGTAAAAGGCGGAGCCGCAGGCGGCGGCTGGGCGCAGGTCATTCCAATGGAGGACATCAATCTTCACTTTACAGGCGACTTCCACGCCATTGCCGCCGTGAATAATCTTTTGGCAGCGATGATAGACAACCATATTTTTCAAGGTAACGAGCTTAACATTGATCCGCGAAAAGTTGTCTGGCGCAGATGTATCGACATGAACGACCGCCAGCTTCGATTTATCACAGACGGTCTTGGAGGAAGAATAAACGGTTTCCCGCGCGAGGACGGATTTGACATAACAGCCGCATCAGAAGTAATGGCGATTCTCTGCCTTGCCGAGAGCATTGACGATTTAAAAGCAAAATTGGGGCGTATAATTGTCGGCTACACTTATGGAAAACAGGCTGATGAAAAGCCCGTAACCGCCGCGCAGCTTAACGCTCAGGGCGCGATGGCGGCTCTTCTTAAAGACGCGTTGAAACCAAACCTTGTGCAAACAATGGAAGGAACTCCCGCTTTTATCCACGGCGGCCCTTTTGCGAATATTGCGCACGGCTGCAATTCAATCATGGCTACCCGTCTGGCTCTTAAATGCGCCGACTATGTCGTTACCGAGGCCGGTTTTGGCGCGGATTTGGGCGCGGAAAAATTCCTCGACATTAAATGCCGTTTTGCGGGATTAAAACCTTCCGCTGTAATTGTTGTCGCTACCGTCCGCGCCCTAAAATCGCACGGCGGTGCAAAAAAATCCGAACTTGAAAATGAAAATCTTACCGCGCTTGAAAACGGCCTTCCCAATCTCTTACAGCATGTGGAAAATATAAAAAATGTTTATAAACTTCCCGTAGTAGTCGCCATTAATGCCTTTTCCAAAGATACAAAGGCTGAATTGGAGTTAGTAGAAAATAAATGCAAAGCGTTAGGCGTTAACGCCGCCATTTCCGAAGTTTGGGCAAAGGGAAGCGAGGGTGGAGTTAAGCTCGCGGAGGAAGTTGTACGTCTCTGCGAACAGCCTAATAATTTTGAATTCTCTTATGACGTTAATCTTTCCATTAATGAAAAAATAGAAACAATAGCAAAAAAAATATATCACGCCGACAGCGTTGTCATTTTGCATAACGCCCAGAAACAGATAAACCAGATTGAAAAAATGGGTCTTGATAAAGTCCCAATCTGCATGGCAAAGACCCAATACAGTTTTTCCGACGACGCCACTCTTCTGGGCGCCCCCAAAGGATGGCGCCTAACAGTAAGGGATGTAAAAATATCCGCCGGCGCAGGTTTTATTGTAGCCCTAACAGGCGAAATAATGACAATGCCGGGATTGCCTCCTGTTCCCTCTGCTGAAAAAATTGACATTGACAGCAATGGGAAGATTTCAGGGCTTTTCTAGGAAAAGAAATTTACCACGAACCACACGAACCAACACGAACCGAGAAAACGGTGAGATTTACTACAAATATACGTGTAGTAGAAAGAGAGAGGGATCAGGGGTTTTTGTACGAAGGTTGAGTTTAAAATTTCACGATAAGATAACGGACATAAACCCCTTGATTCTTTGCTCTCGTTTAACGCGCCTATCAGTTGTAAATTCTAATCTCTCTTAGTTCGTGAGTGTTCGTGTGGTTCGTGGTAAAATTCTTCCCTCTTGGTTCGTGTGGTTCGTGGTAGAAATTCTTAAATTTCTTTAACAAATAAAAGCAAAAAGGAGTGCCAAAATCTTTTAAAGATGTTTCCCTTCTTCGCGTTAACTGCTGTTATTAATTGTACGCGGTTTAGTTCGCCTTGTTCGTCGGAGATTATAAAGTATCCTGCATGAGAGCCTACCGGGAGCGGAGCGGTCAGCTTTTTTTCTATTATAGTTGTGTATTGAAGATTATTTGCGCGATTAATAGGAGATGTAAAGTCCGCCGGTTTTGCAAGAGCAAGTTCCACTGTGTTTGCCCTGCCCTTCCACAGTTTGGCGTTTTCTATTTTTATGTCTTTCAGGCGGACTGTTTTGAAATTGTCAAACGCCCATGTAAGAAGGCTTATTCCGTCTTTATCCCGAATAAACGCTCCGTCCCGCGAATTGGGAGCGCCAAGAAGGACAAGGATAAATCTGGTATTGTTCCTCTGCGCGGTAAGGGCGATATTGTAGCCTGATTCGTTAATAAATCCCGTTTTAAAGCCGTCAACGCCGGGAAAAACTTTTAGCAGCGTATTGCGGTTTTCCTGAACGATTGTCTTAGGATTACTTGTATTTTTTTCACGCACGTTAGCCGCCATAGGATAGGCAAATTCCGGAACTGAATGAAAATCAATAAGGCTCTGCGGATGCATTATCAGATACTGACGGCAAAAAGAGGCAAACTCGGCGGCGGTTGTCATATTATTTTCGGAAATGCCCGAAGATTCGACAAATCGCGTAACTTTTAACCCCATACGCCGCGCTTCGGTTGTCATTTTACCGGCAAATTCATTTACGGTCGGCGCAAGACGCAATGCCGCAGCGATGGCGGCATCGTTACCCGAAACAACCGCAAGACCAAGTAATATTTCCCTCAATGTAACAATTTGCTCAGGTTCCAGAAACATCAAACTGGAACGGTAAGGCTGATTTCTAGCCCAACTTTCAGCAGTTACCGGAATTATCTCATTATATGACGCCCTGCCCTCTTCAATCTCTTTCATAACAAGATGCATTGTCATCAATTTTGTAAGCGAAGCCGGAGGAATTTCCTCATCAGGATTTTTTGAATAAAGCACAGTCCCTGTATGAGCGTCAATTAAAACCGCCGCCCTCGATGTAATTTCAGGCGCAGTCTCAATTATAGAAAGAAGTGCGGATTGCGGTTGATAAATTTGCGCCGACAAACCAGAAACAAATAACAAAGAAAAAAGAAAAAAGAAAATTAACCACGAACCACACGAACCACACGAACCATCACGAACTTTTAACACATCTCTTGTCGTTGTTCGTGTTGGTTCGTGTTTGTTCGTGGTAAAATTCTTCTCTTCCATGTTCGTGGCAAATAAATTAGAACTCAGCCTGGCCTACAGCCCGCGGATATGGAATAACGTCGCGGATGTTTGCCATGCCGGAAACATATTGAATAAGGCGTTCAAAACCAAGACCAAAACCTGAATGAGGCACGGAACCGTAACGGCGAAGGTCAAGATACCAGGAATAATCTTCATGTTTTAAGCCAAGTTCATCCATGCGGCAAATAAGTTTTTCAAGATTGTCTTCGCGCTGAGAGCCGCCGATTATTTCACCTAATCGCGGGACAAGAACGTCCATGGCGCGCACTGTCTTGCCGTCGTCGTTTAACTTCATATAAAAAGCTTTTATCTCTTTCGGATAATCAGTAACAATTACAGGGCCGCAGGCGATTTTTTCGGTTAAGAACCTTTCATGCTCGCTTTGCAAATCACATCCCCAGCTTGGCTTAAACTCAAAAAGATCGTTTTTTGAGGCAACCGCTTTTTCCAGCTCTTTAACCGCATCCGTGTAAGTGATATGTGAAAATTTTGCGCCTGCGACCTGCCGCAGGTTTTCAATTATTCCCTTTTCTACATGAGCGTCAAAAAACGCAAGTTCATCGGTACATTCATTCAGCGCGGCGTTAAAAACAAACTTTAAAAAATCTTCCGCTAACATCATATCATCTTTCAATTCCGCAAATGCGACTTCCGGCTCTACCATCCAGAATTCTGCAAGGTGTCGGACAGTGTTGGAGTTTTCCGCGCGGAAAGTGGGACCAAAAGTATAAACGCGCGACACAGCAGTAGCGTAGGTTTCAGCTTCAAGTTGGCCTGAGACTGTTAAAAAAGTTTTCTTTCCAAAAAAATCTTTGGAGTAATCTATCGCTCCCGCGCGGCCGTTATCCGCTTTTTCCGCAGATTGCTTGGCTATTGCATCAAGATCAAGGGTTGTTACCTGAAACATCGCTCCCGCGCCTTCGCAATCCCCGGCTGTGATAACAGGCGTATGCAGGTAATGAAAATCCCTCTCCTGAAAATACCTGTGAATCGCAAACGCCAGCCTGCTTCTAAGACGCGCTACCGCCCCAAAAGTATTGGTACGCGGGCGCAGGTGCGCAATCTCACGGAGGAATTCAAGCGAGTGGCGCTTTTTTTGAAGCGGGTAAGCTTGAATATTACCGGATGCTTCAGCGGGGGAATCTCCTAAAATATTTAAAGACACGGCGGCAATTTCCACAGCCTGCCCTGAAGCGGGAGAAGGTATTAACTTTCCGTTAATTTTAACGCAAGCGCCGGTAGAAAGAGAGGCAAGAGCGTTTTCCGTCTGCGCGTTAATTCCCGCCCCTCTGTCAAATGTGCATTGAATACCCGCAAAACATGAACCGTCGTTAACTTCCACAAAAACGAGATTCTTCATATCCCTCTTTGTCCTGACCCAGCCTGAAATTTCCACATCCTGAGACTGCGGCGTCTCGCAAAGAACATATTTAATTAATTTTGGCAGCATGAATGTATTATATAGAGATTAGTAATTATTGGCTAGTGGACTTGGTTGGAAAAAGACTTCACACAAAGATCACCAAGGTACAAAGATCACAAAGGGGGGAAATGGGGTTTTTGTCCGACGGCTATATTTAAGCTTCTCGATAAGATAACGGACACAAACCTCAAATCCATCTTTGTGATCTTCTCTTCCTTTGTGTTCTTTGTGTGAGTCTTTTTGTAATAAAACTGTTGACAAAAGTTGATTATTAATTAAAATGACATTATTGAAAAATATTAAATTTTATAAACAGGAGGCTATTGGTGAGTTTGCGTAATACCGGTGACACGGACAGCGACCCTTACGGTTGTAAAAACGATACCGCGGGCTTGCCGGCCAATCCCGTCTTCTGCCGTTAAAAAAGCGTATACATTACGCTTTCTGTCCGGTGTCCTAATATTTTTTTTAAAAGGATGCCATTATGAATAAAGAAGAAATTTTAGAATTAATTAAAGAAGGCTCAATTGATATATTAAAATTGAAACCTCTGCTCTCCGACATAAATACGGTTGATATCGCCGAGATTTTTGATGAATTGGACAAGGAAAAAATAACCCATTTGTTCAGAATCCTGCCTAAAGCAATCGCGTCGGATGTTTTTGCCTACATGGACAGCGACCATCAGCAGATTCTTGTCGAGGCTCTTACCGATACGGAAATCGGCGAAATTATTAACAAGCTTTTCGTAGACGACGCCGTTGACTTTATCGAGGAAATGCCGGCCAATGTGGTCAACCGCGTACTTAAAAACGTACAGCCTGAAAAACGTAAACTAATAAACCATTTCTTACAGTACCCTGATGATTCCGCGGGCAGTATTATGACTACGGAATATATTGACCTTCGCGAAGACGCCACCGTACGCGAAGCCTTTGACACCATCCGCAGCACAGGCCTTAACAAAGAGACAATTTACAACTGTTATGTGATACGAAGGGACCGTCTTCTTGTAGGCGGTATTTCCGCAAAAACGCTTTTGCTTGCCAAACCGCATGAGCGCATCGGAGATATAATGGATACCAATCTTGTTTTTGCGCACACGACAGACGACCAGGAAGCAATTGCGGAGCAATTTAAAAAATACTCGCTGTTGGCGATGCCCGTGGTTGACAAGGAACAGAGGCTTGTAGGCATTATAACGGTAGACGACATTGTAGACGTTATCGTAGAGGAAAGCACGGAAGACATCGAGAAAATGAACGCCCTTGCGCCTTCTGACGATCCGTATTTAAAAACCGGCGTTTTCCGCCTTGCGAGAAACCGCATCCTCTGGCTTTTAGTGTTGATGCTTTCCGCGACCATAACCGGCATTATCATTTCCGATTTTGAAAACGGACTTGCGGCTCTGCCCATCCTTGTAGCGTTTATTCCGATGCTCATGGACACCGGTGGCAACGCGGGTTCACAAGCTTCAACCTTGATCATCCGCGGTATGGCGATAGGTGAAATCAGCCCTAAAGACATTATCCGCGTTATATGGAAAGAAGTGCGCGTTGGATTGATATGCGGACTGGCCCTTGGGACAGTCAATTTTATACGCATCTTTATTATGAACGGGCAAAATCTAATGTTATGCGTCACAGTTACCCTGTCAGTGTGCTGCACAATTCTTATAGCAAAAACTGTTGGCTGCGTTCTTCCATTAGTCGCAAAGTGCCTGAAAATTGACCCTGCGGTCATGGCTGCCCCGCTGATTACCACTATTGTAGACGCCGTATCGTTAATAATTTACTTTTTATTCGCCAAAGCGATTCTTGGTTTGTAATGTGTTGACAGACGCCCATTGCCACCCCTTCGACCTTTTCCCTCTTTTCCCGCAAATGGAACAAAAACGCCGCAAATTGGGAGTTTATGCGGCGGCAAGCTCTTTCTATATGGAAGAATTTACGCATAACGAAGAAATAGCGCGTAATGCCGCCGCAGAAAACGCCGCGCCTCTATTGCTCTGCTTCGGCATTCATCCCCAACTGCCCGCCTTAAAGAAAGAAAACTGCGAACTTTTTACAGACTCTGATTTAAACGGCGGCATGGAAACATTGCATAATCTTGCGGCGGCGGGCAGAATAGCCGCGTTAGGTGAATTTGGTTTTGATCTTTACAACGCGGCTTTTAGGGAAACTGAAAAAATTCAGGACGCTCTGTTTGCGGCGCATTTGAAAACCGCTGTTAATTACAATTTGCCCATAGTTCTTCATGTGCGCCGCGCAATGCACAAAATTTTTGCCGCCGCAAAAGATTTATCAAAGTGCAAGACAGTAATTTTCCACTCATGGTCAGGCACTCTTGAAGAAGCCCGCTCCCTGTTACGCCACGGTATTAACGCATATTTTTCATTCGGGAATACAATTATGCTCAACCACAAACAGGCAATTCATTGTTGTTCTTTGCTCCCCTTAGAAAGACTGCTAACGGAGACCGACGCTCCTTATCAACCGCGGAGAGGCGAAAAATTTTCCACATGGGCTGACCTGCCTTTAATACTAAAAACAGCGGCAAATCTTCGCAGTGAATCTGGTAATTTAATTGATGAAAGAGACTTAGAAACGCAAATTGAGATGAATTTTAAGAATATTTTTACCACGAACCACACGAACAAGGAGCGAACCTAGAAAGCGGAAAGATTTACTACGAATATGCGCGTAGTTGTTAGCTGAAAGTATCAGGGGTTATTGTTCGAAAGCTTAGCTTGAATCTTATGATAAGATAACGGACAATAACATCCAAAATCTTACGCTTCCGTATCACTCATTTATCAGTAGTAAGCTTAAATCCTCTTGGTTCGTGTTGGTTCGTGTGGTTCGTGGTAAATTCTTTTTAAACAATTTACTACTAAATTTTTATATTACCGAATAAACCGCGTACTAGGGCTTTTCCTGCAGCTCTGCCGATCTGCGTCATTGCGCTTGAGAGTGCTTTGTTTACGGGACTGCTTGTTTTTCTCGTACTTGTTGTTTTCTTTGCGCTCGTTGTTTTTGGCGCTTTTACGGGCTGGGCTTGCCGCGCTGCTGGGGGTTGTTGTTTCTGCTGCTGTGCCTCAGCTTTCTTTTTTTGAGCCTGCAATACTTCATACGCGGATTCGCGGTCTATCGCATTGCTGTATTTTGAGAACAGAGGGCAGCTTTTAATGAGGCCGCTTATGCGCTCAGGTTCGGCGGGGCCAATAAAACTTTTTGGCGGCAGCATAAACGCGCGTTGTACGATCTTCGGAGCGCCTTTTTCATCAAGTACCGATATGAGCGCTTCGCCTGTGGAAAGTTCGCCTAAAACTTTTTCGCTTGAAAACTCGGGATTGGGGCGGAATGAGGCTGCCGCGGCTTTCAGAGCTTTTTGATCATTAGGCGTGTATGCACGTAACGCATGTTGAATTTTATTGCCTAATTGTGACAGTACGGAATCGGGAATATCAGACGGTGATTGCGTAATAAAGTAAATGCCTACGCCTTTGGAGCGGATAAGTCGCGCCACTTGTTCTACTTTTTGTAACAGGGGCTTCGGCACTTCGTTAAATAAAATGTGCGCCTCGTCAAAAAAGAACACTATCTTTGGCTTCTCAAGATCACCGACTTCAGGCATCATCTCGTAGAGGCCTGAAAGCATCCATAACAGAAATGTCGAATAAAGCAACGGGCTTTGAAAAAGTTTCACGCAATCAAGAATATTAATAAAACCGCGCCCGGAATTATCGCAGCCAAGCCAATCGCGCAGATCAAGAGCCGGCTCTCCGAAGAATATATCACCTCCGCTTGAGGACAGCGTTAAAAGATTTCGCTGAATTGTGCCCACGCTTTGCGTCGAGATATTGCCGTATGTTGACGACAATTCCTTCGCGTTGTCGCCCGCAAACTGCACCATTGCCCGAAGATCCTTTAAGTCGATCAGTAAAAGGCCGTTGTCGTCGGCAATTTTAAAAATTATCTGTAAAATGCCGCTCTGCGTATCATTCAAACCTAAGATACGTGAAAGAAGAAGAGGCCCCATATCGGATATTGTCGTACGCACTGGAATCCCGTTTTTTCCGTATACATCAAAAAAGCGCACGGGATAATCCGTATACGCAAAATCGCTGATGTTCATGTTCTTTACGCGCTCTTCAACATTTTTATTTGGCTCGCCTTTCTTGCAAAGTCCTGAAACATCCCCTTTAATGTCAGCTAAAAAAACAGAAACTCCTATGTCGCTGAACGCTTCCGACATAACTTTTATAGACACGGTTTTGCCGGTGCCGGTAGCGCCGGCTACAAGTCCGTGCCTGTTTACCATTTTTGAAAGCATATAAACAGGTTCTTTGCCTGTCGCAATCCACAATTTATTTTTATCCGCCGCAGATTTTCCGTCCGCGCTTTGAGCGGCAGAATCCGGCTGTTTGGCTTGTGAAAAATCTAATTTGGTGCCGCAGTGTTCACAGAACTTTGGAGCGGCTCCCCCTGTAAAATTCAGAACGCCTCCGCACGCCGGGCATTTGTTATTAATATTTTCAGTCGCCATTAAAGTTTTCTCCTGTTACAATTGTACCAGATAATGGACGTTTCTTGCAATTAATTGTGATATTTCTGATTAAATCTGTCTGCGTTTTTAATAAATAATTCTATCAGTACTGGATCAAACTGCGTCCCGCTGCTGTTTGTTATAATCCGAACCGCTTCTTCGTGCGAGAAGGCTTCTTTATACGGACGCATTGACGTAAGCGCGTCGTAAACATCGGCAATCGCCATAATGCGGCCTAACAACGGTATTTCATCTCCCTTTAGCCCTCTGGGGTATCCGGTGCCGTCCCATTTTTCATGATGGCTTGCGGCAAAAATTTTCGCGTATTTCAAGAAATCGCTTTCTTTTGCAAGGGTTTCAATTTTTTCAATTATCCGCTCGCCAAAAGCCGCGTGTTTTTTCATTTCGTCAAATTCTTGTTTGTTGAGTTTTGTGGGCTTCTTCAGGATAACGTCATTAATTGATATCTTTCCCACGTCATGAAGCTGGCTGGACTGGAGCAGCAGGTCGAGGTCCCATCCCTTTGTTTCTTCGGCGTATATGCCGCTCTTTTCAATTTCTTCCAGCAGGATTTTTATTCCGTGTTGAGTGCGTTCTATGTGGCCGCCTGTAATGTCATCGCGGCATTCAACCAATTCCGCCATTGTTTTTAAAAGGGCGTTTTGCAGTTCCATTACGCTTTGCGTTTTTTCTTTGACCATTCTTTGCAAATTTTCGTTGAAGTATTGAAGCTCTTTCTTTTGGGCTTCCACAAGAAGGTGTACTTCAATACGTGTAAGAAGCAGCGCCGGCTGAAACGGCTTAGTAATGTAATCAATAGCGCCAAGTGATAACCCTGTAATCTCGTCATCCGATTCTGTTTTACCAGTAAGAAAAATCACCGGAATATCCTTTGTCTCCGGTTTTGATTTGAGTAACTTAATCGCCTCGTAACCGTTCATTTTCGGCATGTCAATATCAAGCATAATCATGGCAGGTTTGTTATTTTCAAGAAGGGTGAACATTTTTTCCGCCGAGGGAGCCGTAGCGACGGTGTATTTTTCAGACAAGACATTCTTGCCTATTCTTAGATTCGCGGGATTATCGTCTACAAGAATAATTAAGGTTTTTTCGTTTTCCATGTCATTCTCCTTCAGTCATTTGCGAAAAAAGCTCTTCAAGCATTATACCCGCTTTTTCATATTCAGTCATCAGCACTTCATCGGAAATTTTTTCAAGAGCGATTTTAACGCCGGAATCCGCGTTCTGCTGTTTTATAAGTTCTTCCAGTAACCGGTCGATATCATTGGCGTTTTTAGATTTCAGCGCCGCGGCCAGTTCGCGTAAAAGAGAGACAAAAACAGCGGATTTGCTTTTAGAAGATTCAGAAGGTTTAACCGCGTTATGCGCAGCATACGATTCCATTACGGTTCGTATATTTCCCGTTAATTCCGCCAACTGACCGGTAAAGACGGGCAGCCGCTTCTCAATAAGAGCCAGGTCTCCTTTCTTGCCGGCTGCTTCAAGCTCCGCGGCCAGAGCCGAAACATCAGCCGCTCCGATTGAAGCGCAGGAGCTTTTCAACGCGTGAACACTGATGATAAACGCCTGTAAATCGCCTTCTTGAGGAACTGTTTTTAAGAGTAACAGTCTTTTTTCAACGTCTTTACAAAACATAGACAACACTATAAGATAGCCCGCCTCCTTACCGCCTGTCATAGCGAGTCCCTTCTGCACATTCACACCAGGAATAACGAGAGTTTGCTCTTTATTATTTGTTATTTGTTCTCTGTTATTTGCTATTTGTTCTTTATTATTTGTTATTTTCTCTTTCTCTATCCAGCGGTTAAGAATTTCATCAAGTTTAAAAACATCTACCGGCTTTGAAAGAAAATCATTGAAGCCCTTTTCGATAAACATTTCCCTCATCCCTACAACGGCGTTAGCAGTCAGCGCTATAATAGGAATTTTCTTTCCGCTCTTTCCTAATTTCTCATTTTTCATTTCTAACTTTCTTATTTCCGCCGTAGCTTCAACCCCGTCCATTTCCGGCATCATGTGATCCATAAAAATCAAGTCATAATTTTTATTTTCGCCGCGAATCAGTTCTATAGCTGCCTGTCCCGACGCGGCGCAGTCAACCTGTAAACCGTATGGTTCAAGCAGGCCCCTGGCTACCTGAAGGTTCATAGGCATATCATCCACTACCAGCACCTTGATATTGGGCATCCACACATGCTTTATATCCACGGAATTTTTCTCTGTCACATAACGAAAGTTTCGCAAGCCTTCGGCGGTTTCATCCCCTATGCCTGTAGAATCAACTATGCCTTGTAAAAGAGTTACCTTAAAAGTAGAGCCGCGGCCGTATTCGCTCTCTATTACGATATTGCCTCCCATCATCTCCACAAGCTTACTTGTAATTTGAAGACCCAGTCCAGTCCCTTCAATTTTACGGTTAACTTTTACATCAAGCTGCATATAACTTGTAAACAGTTTTGGTATATCTTCCTTTCTAATGCCAACGCCGGTATCCTTTACGGTAAAACAAATCAACGCTTCATTTTTATTTGCCGCTCTTTCCCATGATACGCTGAGGGTTACAGATCCTTCTATTGTATATTTGATCGCATTTGAAAGAACGTTATTCAAAACCTGCTTTACCTTCAGTTCATCGCCTTTTAGTTTTATGGGAAAATTTCCGTCAATCTCCAGAATAAAATTGATAGGTTTGGAAGCTATGCGCACTCTGTTTAAATTAACCGTGTCGCTTAAAAATGACGCCGTCTCATATTCAACCGAAACAAGTTCCAACCCTCCGGCTTCAATTTTTGAAATATCAAGAATATCATTAATGATCCCCAAAAGAGACATTCCGGATTGGTGTATCTGCGTAATATTATCCCTGCTTGAATCAGAGAGTTTTCCGCGAAGCTCAATTTCCGCAAGGCCAATCACCGCGTTCAGGGGAGTGCGTATCTCATGGCTCATGGTTGCCAGAAATTCGCTTTTTGCCTTTGACGCCTGAGTGGCGATAATGATCTGCTCTTCCAGTTCCTCAGTACGCTCACGAACCGCAATTTCCAGCATGGCATTGGATTGTTCAAGACTCTTGTTCATTATGCTGAACCGTCTTAACAGAATAAAAACCATTCCTATATGAACCGCAAAAATACTGTATATAATAAGTCTGACGGAAGTTCGAAAGAACAAAGCGTCCAGGAGGTCAAAAAACCCGCATAAATAACTAAGTATTATGCCAAGCATAACGTCGCCAATATATGAATTCAATATCTTATCTTCATTGCTTTCATTTGCCTTTTTCTTTCTCTTTTTCCAAAAATTAAAATGAGTTATATAATACGCGACAATATAACTAAAATATATAAAAGCGATCGGATCCCATAGCAATATAATTTCTTCTCCGTATTGATTACAAAAGAATATTTGTGTAAGACAAAGTAAAATACAAAAGGCAAGAAAAATCAGGCTTATCTTTGAAATTTTTCTCATTCCAAGAGTTTCAAAAAATATGCCCAATACCGGAATTGCAAGCATTAAGGAACAATATTCCATACGCGTAGTAATATCAGAATTGGGAATTATTGAATAAATCCATTTTTGTCCGCTGATAACATAGATAAAAAGCAGTATGGAAAATATGCCAAAAAAGAGGTTAAATAATTCCGCCTTTGATTTTAAATAAACGTATATCATAAGATAATAAATACCCGTAAAAGCAAAAATTGCGCACAGGATTGTTTTTAGATAATAAAACTGACGGCTTTCAATGATCCTGTAGTCATCCATATATATTGGCGCCGCTTGAAAGAACAACCCCGTACCCATGTAATTTGGATCGCCAAGTATCCTGAATGTTAAAACATTAGTCCCAGCAGTTATAAGAGAACCATCCAACGGGAAATACAAATTATACCATGTACGGCGTTCCTTGATTCGTCCCGTTTCATCAAGATGTATTTCCGAGCGGATTAATTTTCCGTTAAAATATATTTCCCAATTTTCCCCTATACCGGCAATAAAAATTCCCGGAACAATTGAAATATCCCCATTAATAGACGCTATTGTTTTAGAGTCCATTTCCAACAGAATACTAATGGTAAATTCCTGCGTATCATTTGCCCGAGGTGAAAGATATTTACGTTTTGGAAGTTCCAGCGGAGAATTAATGATTCGCAGCCGATGAGTCTGAAAACGCTTCCATTCGCCCGCCTCGCCGGGAATTTTCTGTAAATCGGATACGTTAAAACCTCTTTTAATAAAAGCGGGACACTCCCTTATGTTCCGGTAAAGAAAGCTGTTCCCTCCGTGTATGATATCACTTTGTTCAAACCACGCAAAAAAAACTATCGCAATCATTGCAGCCGCATAAAAGGCATAGACAAGGTATTTTGAGATTTTCTTTTTATTGTCAGCTAACATTGTCATTAATCTCCTTAATAATTTTCAAAGCATTGCCAAATTCCGTCATCAGCACTTCATCGGAAATTTTATTCAACGCTTCCTTTGTCTGCGCGTCAAGCTGCTTTTCGCCTAACGCGGCGATAATTCTGTCAATATCAGCGGTATTTTGACTTTCCAGAGCCTCGGCAAGTTCTTTAAACAGCGGGGAGTTAGAAATAAGAAATGAAGAATGAGGAACGGGGGATTTTAAATCATGATCAGCGTCTTCACCAAGCTGCAATGCGGCGTGAATATTTTCCGTTAGTTCTTTTAGCGCCTGTGTAAAGCCGGGTAAATTTTCGCTGATAAAAGCCGCGTCTTTGTTTTTTCCCGCAGCTTCAAGAGCGGCCGCTTTTGCGGAAACAACATCCGCCCCAAGGCTTTTCAACGCGCTTTTAAGGGCGTGAACATTGGTAGTAAACGCGGAAAAGCTTTCCTCCTGCGGCGCAGTTTGCAGCAAAGACAGCCTGTCTTGCGCGTCTTTATAAAAAACAGACAATATCTGCTTATAAACCGCCAAAGTCCCCCCGGTATAAAGAATCCCCTTTGCTATATCAACGCCCGGAATGGAAAAATTTAAATTTTCTTCTTTCTTATTTGTTATTTCTTCTTTTTTATTTTTTATTTCTTTTTTCTTATTTGTTATTTTCTTTTCACCTATCCAACGTTCAAGAATTTCATCCAATTTGGAAATGTCTATTGGCTTTGAAATAAAATCATTAAAACCGTTTTCGATAAACATTTCCCTCATTCCAACAACGGCGTTAGCTGTCAATGCTATAATGGGAATTTGCTTTCCGTCGTTTCTTGAATCCTCATTCGTTTCTAATTTTCTTATCGCCGCAGTGGCTTCAATCCCGTCCATTTCAGGCATCATGTGATCCATGAAAATAAGGTCATACTTATTCCGTTTTACAAGTTCAATCGCCTCCGCGCCTCCCAGGCAGACATCAACCTTTGCTTTATAGGGAGATAACAGTCCCTCGGCCACTTTAAGATTAGTGGCAATATCGTCTACTACCAATAACCGCGCGTGGGGGAATGTACAGCGAACAGCGCCGGAACTGCCGGAAACTTCAAAATAATCCTGACGATCACTTTTGCCGTTCAGAGTATTTGCAATGGACAGGGACTGTACCGGTATGGAAATAAAGCGCACATTGGGGATATATACTTCGGTACCCCATTCCACCATGAGGGCAAGCGTCGGCTTTTTTCCGCCGTAGAAAACCGCATTGTCCTGTTCTAAAAGAGGTTTAATTTTTTCATAGAGGCCGTAACCGGAAAACACATAGAACCATTCTTCGCTGTACAGATTCGCGGCAAATTTACCCAGATTTGTCACCATAGTATAAGGCACTTTCATTTTTTCAAGCGACCAACATACAGATTTCGCGTAATTAAGCCTTCTTTCATAGACAAGAACTTTCTTTTTTTCCGGCTCTTCCACAACGGCAAAAGGCATTTCTGAGCTAATGCCCTGTGGAATAATTACCGTGAATACGCTGCCCTTGCCATATTCGCTTTCCATGATTATTTTTCCGCCCATAGCAATACAGAGCCGATTAGTAATAACAAGCCCAAGTCCGGTACCTTCAATGCCCTGATTTTTCTTCATATCTACACGGACAAATTCATCAAAGAGTTTTGCCTGATCCGCTTTTTTTATCCCTTTTCCTGTATCGACTACCGCTATCTTTAGCCAAATCTGAGCGTCATCCCGTTTATCCATAGTAACGATTAAGCCGATATGTCCTTTTTCAGAATACTTTACCGCATTGGACAGCAGGTTAAGAAGTATCTGACGCAGACGCGCTTCGTCTCCGATAAGGTTATTTGGAATATTCCCGTCGATGTTGGTGATAAACCGTATTGGTTTTTCCATAAGCCGGGTGCGGATAATGTTAACTGTATCGTTGATCAAAGATGAAAGCATATACTTGACGGGAACAATTTCAAATTTTCCGCTCTCTATTTTTGAAAAATCCAGAATATCATTAATGATAGATAAAAGATTCGCGCCCGCCTGCTTGATCGTAATAATATGTTCATGAGCGGCGTCTGTCAGATTTTCACGTAATGCAAGCTCCGCCATACCTACAATGGCGTTCATCGGCGTGCGTATTTCGTGGCTCATATTCGCCAGGAATTCATCTTTGGATTTGGAGGCGGCTTCGGCTTTTTCTTTTTCTAGCCGCGCCTCTACAGCTTCCAGTCTTAATTTCTGAACCTGATTCAGATGATACAGCGTTTCCTCAAGTCTTAATGAAAGCTGCGCGATTTCATCATTACTTTTGTGTTGTTCAAACTGAACGTCCAAATTTCCGTTAGCCACTTTTTCCGCGGCTTCTCCCAGTCCTGAAAGCGGTATTGCTATAGATTTGGTTACGGCAACCGCCAGCAGCACGGATACAATCAACGACATTATTACAAGCGTCAGTATTAAATAAACATAAAACGAAGCGTTCTCATTATTCTTTCTCATTTTAACGTCGGAGTATTCCAGATTTCTTACAAAGCCGACGTTGAGGTGGTAAGTAAAAGTATTATAAATAGGAGAAAGACGGTTTAAATACACTGAAAGCGCTTCTTCCTTGCGTCCCTGCTCCATCAGATAAAAAATCTCATACACTTTGGGAACAAAAGCTTCTTTGTATATCTCCAGTAAATTTTCCATGTCCTGCATTTCTCCGGGCGTAAATACATCGCTGAAATTATCCTGAATCTCAACGTATTCGTTAAGCCGGAACAACAAATGCACCGTGTGTTCTTTTGTCGTTTGCATAATATAATCAATGAGCGAACTATCGCTGATATAAAGCAAATTAAATAAACCGGTATCAATAAAAACATTATTATCGTATATATCGTTTAATATGGAAACATTATGTATCGTCTTAACCGCCGATTTTCCCATATATGTAAGGCTTCCAAAACCTGTTAATCCTACAATCAGCGTAAAAGCGACCACAATAAAAAACGACAGTAATAATCGCGTTCTAATACGAAATTTTCTCAACATATATTACCCCATTATAGGCTTAATTTTTCATAGGTGGAGTATTCTCCGCCTTTTAAATGAATAATATATACATTAGTACGAGGGTTATTATTCTCGTCAAACTTTATACGGCCTATTATTGAATCCAGTTCATTTTCCTTAATAGCGGAGATAATGGCGTCCTTATCGGCGTTACCCGCTTTTCTTATCGCCTCTGATAAAATGTACACGCAGGTATATGCGCTGGCGGAACTGGACAGGGGCATTTGAGAAAAACAATCAAAATATTTTCTGACAAATTGCATCACTTTCGCGTCCTGATCATCATAGGAAAAAGATGCCGAATAATAAACGTTTTTCATTGCCTGCGGATAGTTTATATAGGTTAAAAGCCCGTCCCATGAGTCTGATCCCAATATGCGCGTATTAACAAAACCGGTTTCATACGCGGCATTAATCAATTTTGCTGCAGAGATATAATCTTCAGGACAAAAAATGACATCGGGAGGATTAGCGGCATATTTGCCTAAAATACCCGCAAAATCGTCTTTTGAAAAATACGATTCTATAGCAATAATCCGCCCGCCAAACTCCGTAAATGATTCAATGAAAACTTCATTTAATCTCCTGAAAGTGACATGGGCCTTATTACTCAAAACAACCGCCGTTTCCGCATTTAGCGAATTACGCGCAAAATACGCCATTACTTCGGCTTGATAATCGTCAATAAAAATAGCGCGAAAAACATTTCTGCGGTTTTTTGTTACGTCAGGATTTGAAGCGGTAGGTGAAATAATCGGCATCCCGTCTTTTTCAGCCGCTTTCGCAAGCGCAATTGCCACGCTGCTGTCGTTTGAACCGATAATGGCGGCCACGCCTTTTTCTTTCAATGCGTTATACTGCCGTACTGTATACTCTTCGGATCCACGGTCATTTAAAATAATAACATCGAGTTTTCTTCCCAGAATGCCGCCATTTTCATTGATCTCTTTTTTGGCAAGATACAAACCATTGAGCGCGCGGAAACCTTCATCCGAATCCGCGCCGGTAAGCGGCAGGAGCGCGCCAATGGTAAAAAATTCCTGATTCTCTTTTTTGGGGGCGCAGCCATTAGCGGTAAATAAGACAATCAAAACCAGAAAACAGATTGTTCTGATAATCTTTTTGTATTTGGGCATGATAATGCCTCCTTTTTTCCAACTTTATCAATATAAAATACCAGATTCTGGGACTGAAATATATGTACCTGCTAATCAATTTTATTATATTGTTAAAATTTTGTATATCTACCGGCATTAACGGGGATAGATTTTAAAACCGATGCTAACAATAAAAACGGTGGATTTAGGATAATCAGACGACATATCAACCTTTTGATAGGGATGCGCCGCCCCGTCGTTTGCGTTTCCTTCAGTAATATCTGTAAAATATGAAATAACCGCTCCCGCCTCGCCGTAAAATGAAATAGGCGCCTTGTTAAGGTTCCATTCCGCCCCTATTTTCATAATATGACTCCACTTGTATGCCCCATCTTGAAGAAAAAACCGCTTTAGTACACGGTTGTTATCTCTGTCATACGGATCGAGTTCCGACTGTAAATTACTTCCGTCAACGGCATTTGGACCAAAATCAGCGCCGTGCCGAATCATTTGGTATTGTAAATGCATGATAACAGTCTTGGCGGGCATAGTTTGAAAACGCACAAGAATTTCATCGGAGTTTGGCGGAAGGTAATAGCCCAAACCTACGCCGTTGTTTACATAAGCGGTCTCCATCCGCAGGTCAGCGTACCAAGGACTAAAATTCCTGTTATGCGTATAACAATAAGGATTCACTTTTGTATAACTGAATTTTATTGATGAAAAAGAAAGAAACGGCAGTGAAAATGTCGCCCCTGTCTGCCACGCAAACATATCACGATCAAGTTCATCCGCGCCGCTCGCAAAGCGCGCCTCATCTCCGAAAAAAGAGAACCATATATTCCCAATTCCCGGAAACTGCGCTTTAATATTTAAAAACAGTCCCAGATTGTCAAAATCACCTATAAAACCTTTATAAATAATGTTACTCATCAACGGGAATACATATCCAAATTCAAAACGTTTTGGCCATACGACTGTTTCTCCAAGATCAAAATACAGATAATTTTTTAACCTTAATTGCAGCATCGTTACAGAATATGCGTTTTGAAAAGTCATTCCCGATTCTTTTTCTCCTTTAGTGTTAAAAAATTCCAGGAATCCGGTCATGGAAGAAAAGGTCAGCCAGGGGAACGGATTAAATTCCCCTTCAATTGCAAGAAAAGGACGCGACATTTGATTCAAAGCAAGACTTGAACCAAAAGGCGTAGAACCCCATTCATGAGATAACCGCCCCAACCGCATAATTAATTTATTATCAAAAAAAGAAGACGTTAATTCAGGTTTATAATTGTATACAACTGAAAGGCTGTAAGGCCAGGACTTAAATTCACTTAATGCGTCAAGATGATGCACTGAACCGTCCCACCGTTTTTTATAACTGTATGGAAAATGCGTAATAGGTTCGCTGTAAACATCTATTTCTTCATCTATAAATTCATTGTCATCTTTTCCATCGTTAAAACCTTTATAATAGGTATGATATTCGCCGAGATATTTACGCGGGACCCTAACCAAACCGCCTTCAAATGATAAATCGTAAGAAACATGACTGCCCAAATCGCCGGTTACATACGGTTGTATCCATATATCTGCGCCATAATAATTGTTATTGGGATAAATCCCGGCTGATCCTTCTATATCGACGCTTATGCCAACATTAGCGGAAAATTCAATGTCGTTCTTGCCAATTTTATTTTCAACATGCCACATGCCTCTTTGCCAGTCCATGCCGTTTTTTGGTTTTGAAAACGCAGTAAGATACTGTTCCAGAATTTCAAGTTCAGTTTTTTTTAACTTTTCAGCTTTTTCCGAATTCAGGATTTCATCAATCGCCGCAATGACAACGCTTTTTGTATAAGGTCTGTTCCCCGACAATGGATTGCATAACCCTCTTGTTTCCGCCTGCTCCAGAATATAGTAAACCTGATTTTCCAGGGAAACAGAATTATGGGTTTGCGCAAAAAGAGGAAAGCAGAAAAAAGCGCATAAACAAATATAGGCGGTTAATAATTTTATTTTCATTGAATTATAATAACAAAAGATAATGAATACCGTCAAGCAAACGCGCGTATTACCGGATGGATTCCAATTTTTTATGGATACAGGTCATAATACCGTCTTTTTTATCGTTCCATAAGTGCATTGCGCCGCCCAGGCAATTTTTATAATCCTTGCAATTCAGGCATATCCCCGTTTTTGTCCAGCTTCTGTCGCGCATTATTTTAAAACGGTTATTCCATACGTCAACAAAATTATCATGGTAGATATTCCCCTGTATAAAGTCCCGGTTAATATTGGGACACGCCGATATGGAACCGTCTATCAGTAAGGACGCTATCTGTATGCCGGCGCGGCAGAAGAAATACGAATCACGGGCTTCCAATTCGTAATCGCCAAGCCATGCTTCGCAGCTGAATGTTACTGCCATGCGTTTGTCAGCGCGTGAACGCACAATAAAATCCATGAGCTGTTTAAGCTGCTGCGGCGTTAACTGCAATAAATCACTGTCAGCCGCCCTGCCAATGGGCGAAATGGTAAACAGCCGCCATGCTTTAACTTTCCGTAAAATTAAAAATTCTCTAAGTTCCTCAAGTTCATTAATATTTTTTTGGTTTACGCATGTTACTACATCGTAGTTCAGACGGGCGGAAGATGTAATTAATTCCAACGCTTTTACCGCCCTTGAAAAACTTTTTTCGTTATTACGCAGCCAGTTGTGGGACTTTTCAAGACCGTCAAGGCTTAATGTCAGAGAGCCCATACCCGCGCCAAGAAGCTTTTTGTGAATGTCGGCGGTATAATCGTACCCGTTAGTCACAATCCCCCAGCGGAAACCATTCTCGCGCAGCTTTATGCCGCACTCAGACAAATCTTTTCTCAGAATCGGCTCTCCGCCTGTTATCGCCACCGTTATTGTGTTTGGCTTGTAAATATCTTTCAACGGCAGGATGGCTTTTAGAAAATCATCAAAAGGCATATCAGCGTACTTGGAATCTGCGGTACAGTCGGAACCGCAATGGAGGCATTTTAAACTGCAACGCCCTGTACACTCCCAAAACAGATACGTCAGTTCATGCAGGGCGGTTTCATTCTTTATAAAACTTCGGGAAATAAACCGGTTAAACCTATTCCTCATCTGCCTCAACTAATTGTATTTGCAAGGTCGTATCGGCATCGCTTAATGTAATTGTCTTTTTCAAAGTTTGATAAGAACCGTTTAATGGCCCATCAACATCCTTAAATTCCAATTCATACGATTCCAACCTTGGCGCATAAATATTGAAAATGCCATCTTCATTAGTATAATAATTGGACGATAAATTTTCAACTGAAATCTTTATCCCCGGAATAGGAACATCCGCATTGGATTTGACTACCCCTCCTATTGTAACACTATCATCCATTGGCATCCCATAACACGCCTGAAACAAAATCGAAACAGTTGCCGCCCCCAATCCCTGATAAATTCTTCTTAAAACCTTGCGGCTTCTCTCTGATAATTTTACCATATCGGCCTCCTAATTAAATTATATCACATTCTTCTGTTAATTTCCAATCTTTATCCATGCTTCCCCATTTCCGGAAAAAGATTCATTGGAATCCATTCTATATATGTATGAATTTCCATTCATTGTTATTGTTATATTATTTCCTGTTATTCTATAAAAACCATTATTTGACGTATTATTTACAACATCCACATAACTAATATTTCCCGAAATTTTATTTCCGGAAAATTTTATATATTTATTTCCTCCGGATAACAAATATGACCCTCCTTGAAAATTAAATACCTGATTATCCGCAATTCCTTTATTTTGTAGCGGTAAATTATTATTACTAATTTCAGTCGCGCCATGTTCCGTCAAATAATTAGAAATTTCATCGTTATTATTCTTACGCGCTAAAGACAACGCCGTATCTCCGTTGACAGCCTTTATATTTATAATTGCGCCTTTTTCCACCAGTAATTTAACTATTTCAAGATTGCCCCATTTTGACGCATACAAAAGCGGCGTCATGCCGTCCGCGTCGTTTCTTGTTAAAGAATAACGATAATTAACATCAACACCCGCCTCAATAAATTGTTTTGCAAGGTCAAACCTTTGCTTTTCCATAGTCAATAGCAGTATCTCTCCATTGGGAGCCGCCCCATTCTGCAATAAAAATTGAATCGCGTTATTTTGCCTATTTCTATTAATCGCGGTATATAAATCATAAGCGCTTGGGCGGATATTATATTTTATTAATATTTGACATACTTTTAACGTATTCTCCCCGGAAGAATAATTCATTGCAAAATTCATCACAAGATTCTTGTCCGCCGCTGACATTGTATTTATATTTGTTTTTATTATGTTTTCGATTGTTTCAAGATCGCCTTTTGTCATTGCAGTGATTAAATCCCATTTATAGTCATCGGCGTAGAGGGGTTTGGAGAGGGAGAGAAGTATTAATATGCCAATGAATGTCTTTTTCATGGTTTTTATTATAGCAATGTTTGGGATGGATGTCAAAAAGAAATTTTACCACGAACCAACACGAACCAGGGCGAATGGCGAGAGAACCGTTAATAGTCACAAGAATAGTGTAAACCAGAGAAAGGAGAAAAATTAAATATTAAACCTCCCGTTACTTCTCAACAAAAACTCCTTTTTTGAAAGCATTAAATCTGCGGTTAAGGTCTTCTTCGCTTTTCGGTTCTTCCATAGCAAAGTATAAAGTAATACATACAAAAGGATCGGGTTGTTTGGCTTTTATTATAGAACCTATAAAACCGTTATTTTCTTCCTTTGAAATAATAGGGGTTTCGTTATAGGGAAATTTTTCCAATGAAAGATCATTCCATTTTTCAATAAAGTTCGTACCAAGTTTAGGATCCGGCTTAATATTCCGTTGAAGGATGATCCTTTCACTTTCTCTTTGAGTTTCAAGCAGCGTTATTTTAAGTACGCCAAATTCAATTTTTTTATCTTGTTTATACCAGGAAAAATACAGGTATAATTCGGACTTATTGCTCCAATTAAAAACCTGTTTGTCTGCATTGATGGATATATTACCGCAGTTTAAGGAAAAAGCCTGTTCCTTACTGTTCCAATTAAAACGCATGTCTCTCAGAAAATCAGGAATATATTTATCAAGAGCAAAATAATTATCCCATTCGTTAAAATTGCCTCCATAGACCGGAAAAATATGATCGCATAATTTTTGTAAATCCCAATTATATTCATCAAGTGAAGAGCTATCCTGTTTTGTTGTTATAACAACAGGACCGTCAGGCATCGGCAGAATATACATAATCAATACGGTATAATCAAAACCAATCTTCCAATTTGCGGTAATCCATGTTCTTCCAAGAGAATCTCTAAAAACTCCCATAGAAGCCGGCTCTCCGTAGGAGAGTATCCGATATTCATTATCCCATATAGTTCTGTCTGTCCGTTTGTTTTTGAGAATTAAGTCCATAATATATTTCGGGTCCGTACATATTTTTTCCAGAGAAACAGACTTAGGTTTAATAATTTTATACAAATCAACATCTGAAAAATTTGAAAAGAATAATCTGTCGTGATACAATTTACCATCATCATCCAGATTATCAGGAGAATAAAATGGTTTTTCAAGTTTCCATTTATCATCATCAGAATCAACATAACTTATTTGTAGACCGCCTGAACGCCCCGATAATGAATTACCAGTGTTAAGCATATACTCACTATTTGTTTCGCCAAGGTATTCCGGAGCTTCTTCAAAAAGAACGGACATGGAATTAAAATAATGTTTGATATATGCCTCTCGGAGTAATCGGCTTACATTAGTATAGGTATCCGGCAAAGGAGCCTGTGTTTCAAAGAAATTGTTTAATTTGTTTGTCAATAAAAGATGACTATATTGTATTTTGCTTCTGTACAAAAGAACAGAACGACTATCATTCAAAATAGCATCCGCCGGAGTTGAATAAATTATGTTATCTTTGCCTGAAGTTATCAAGGCAATTACTTTACCATTAGGAGTCACGAGAGGCCCTCCGGAATTTCCAGGACTGGCGCTAGCAGAAGTTTTAATAAGATTCCAACGTCCGGAATATTCTTCAGGAATTGTACCAAGGACAAGCCCATCCCGTATAATGATACCTTCGCCCAAGGCGTTACCTATACTAAAAACCGGATCGCCAATATTGAATTTTCTTTCAAATTGAAAGAAATTATTAAATGTTTTTCCTTTTACCGTAAAAATAATATAATCCTTTTCTTTAGAACCGCCTGTAATCATATCTACTTCGTAAACATTCCCCTGCGAATCTCTGACAAAATATTTATCATAACCATCTTCAACCGCCTCGATCACATGGAATGCTGTTATAAGCTCTGTTTTGGAAATGGCAAACGCCGTTCCGATAGAATGGTACTTGTCATTTCTAATGGCAAAAGGAACAAGATTCCAGTTAATCTCTTTTTCATAAATGATTGGATCATTAACAGGTTTTTCCAGAACTACTTCAAATACTGCATCGGAAACAAGCTTCAACATTTTTGCATTTATGGGTTTTGAGTACTGCAGAATCGATTGGCAAGAAAAAAATGTGCTTGCCATGATAACGAACATAATTAATAACGATTTGTTTTTCATTTGTATTTCTCCTTGAAATTTATAATGGCTAAAGTTTATATAACTTAATGTTTTAAAAAGAATTATTTAAAATATAATTCTTAATACAACTCATATATTCTGTTTGAATATATTCCTGTACTCTTATCAAAATTATTAACAACATAAAGGGCCTAGTCATCATCTATCTTTACTGAAGTAAAGCTTCTTTAACTAGAGTATTTAATAAAACTTTTAAATTATAGGTTAACAAAATTTATGGTTGTCCCCAGTCTTGTGTTACATCTTTATTATATAAAGGATTATATCTTTGACCCCATATTAACTTCATTGCATAATTCTCTGGTGTACCTTGAGGTTCTATATCATATATCCTACCTTGTGAATCTACTATCCTGTTAAATAAGTGATTGAAACCAGTATAAGGATTATAATTTTGAATTATAAAACAACCTCTGCCATATAAACGTTGAAAGGTACAAGCATAATCTATACAATTTATTTTACCGTCGCCATTTAAATCTCGTACACCTACAGCACGCATATATAATATAACTATTGGCACATAATAATATGTTTCTTTCCATTGATCATGGAACTCAACTAGCTTAGAAGCTATCTCAGTTCGTTTATCTTTTACAAATTGTAAGTCTTCAGTATACTGATTATAACTAAATAATCCTGGGTCTTCTGCTGGTTGTAATTGATTACAACAAAACATTACTAATACAACTATAATAGCTATAGCTATCCAAGGAGCAAGTGCTTGATCTCGTTCATAATTTTTAAGCCATCGTCTTGCTTCTTGTACCGCCTCAGGTTCTTCATAAACTTGTTGTTGTCGTTGTGGTGGTGTATAACCATTGTTAGGAAACTGATAAATCTTTGCCATTAATCCCTCCAAAATATTAATGTTTTAATTAACTAATAATCGCTAAGCTATATGTAACATTAAGAGCCTAACCTTAATTACTATATTGCTAAAAATTTTATTTCTTGCTTGTAATATTAATAATGTCCAGGAATAAGAATACTTAAGGTTTTTAAAGATAAATTATTTAATTTTTTTCTTTTAGGTAGGATTTAACCTCATTGAGAAATTCATGAAGATTTTTTGATGCTTCAGCTTGTGCGCTTTCTATCTCAATACCTGGATGATATTTCATGTAAATTTCGTATTGTTTCGGTTTTTTATCTTCTTTACTATAGGAATCTATTATTACCTGATCAAGAATGGGATACAATCCCTTTAAATTATTTTTAATGCAATACAGTGTAAAAAGAGCTCTATAACAATCTCTGCTTCTTTCTTGTTTTTTATTTATTAAATTTTCTATAGCTATAAGAACTGTTTTCATATCAGTTTTATTTATATATTCATCAAGTGGAGTAATTAAATGAGTATCTTCAATATCAATGTCGTCAATTTCATCATTATTGATGTATGATATACTACTCATACTTTTTGCTTTATATAAATCAATATATTCTTGTTTCTTAAACCATTTTAATATACATTGTTCTTCCTCATCATTGGTTAATTTTCTTCCAAGCTGGCTTTCCTTCATTTTGATAGAATCATCTACCTTTTTTAGTTTTTGTTCTTTTCCTTTTGAGATTTTTAAAAGGCCTTGTTCATTATTACGAAAATATTCATTTTCTGCATTCTTCATTGATTTTTTTAAAATATAAAAAAATTCGGATTTGTTTTTAGCAGTTCCATTATTATCTTTGACAAGGCGTTTTATAACATTATATATTTCAACACCCATCTCATTTGCATTTATTTCAAGATAATTGTATTTATCACACCATAAAACTATCTTTTCCCAAATCTGTCCACAGTAAACTTGCCGCCGATCGGATGCAGTTTCGTAAAAAAGGCTGGTATAAATATCATAAATAACCGTTTTTAACTTTTCTTCAGGTGTCTGTTGTATATCCACAAAAACCCCTTACATGGCAAAAAAGTCTTTTAGCGTATCCATTGCGTCTTC
>Ga0268262_10000270_pt1 | contig 69550 bp, 72 predicted proteins | sample TergutNc150P3_FD_190354 | JGI IMG/M metagenome (GOLD analysis project Ga0268262, IMG submission 190354) | Nasutitermes corniger P3 segment gut microbial community from laboratory colony in Florida, USA - Nc150 P3 (SPAdes) (version 2) | ecosystem: Host-associated > Arthropoda: Insects >...
TTTTCTTTCATGTTTAACCCCATTCGGATGCCCTCCTAAAGGCACCCTTCGGACTAAAGTCCGCGTTTAATTTGGGTAACATTTTCTATTTGAGGCATTACATCTTTTCGGTAACATTTTTCATGAGACAATGCGTGGTATTGACAAAGGCAATATTGCATTTCAAAATAAATCTAACGTACAATTTTTGGAGGGTAATTTAAATGAAGATTCGCAAATTTGCTATGTTGTGTGTTATTGTAATCTTAATTAGTGGATGTAATAACGAAAAGGAAGACAAGAGCCCTACTGAAATTCAAAAAATATATAATGAATTAAAAGCTATTAGAAACGCAAAGAGAAGTGTTCATTCTGCATTTCGCTCGGTAATAAACATGGAAGATATTTCAACAAACTATAACTGGGCAATTTTAGACAAATTTATTGACGGGTATACCGCATATCCTGATCATCATTCCTTGGATAGCAGGGATTGGACGGAAGTAGCTGAAGGTATAATCAAGCTTGACTATCATGGTCTTAATGGAGACGGGACAGAAATGTAGATTTTCATAACAATTCAAAATGAGAATCATTATGTTATATTTGCGGGAAACGATGATAAAGCAAAGCCTTTTTCTGAAATGGAGATTGGAATAGTTGAAGACCGTACAAATCCGGGACAGAAATGGTTTTATAAATGGCAATAGATAATTTTCTTTACCTTTGTGTTCTCCTTGGTAAATAGCTATTTTCCCAATTTGACTATCAGCCTTGAAATAAAATAACCGCCGAATATGACGATAAAGCGATCTACGAGGTTTACCGGAATACGGGAAAGAATGTCCATTGCCAATAAAGGGATGCCGCTTCGTAAAAGACCTATCTTGAAAGCATCTTCCGCGCTGAAATATAGCTTGGGATTTGACCATATACCATAAAAGAAGAAGTCTATTATACCGCCAAGGACGCTTATTGCCAGAAAACAGGCAATATACAATACCATTAACTTCGCAAGAACATTGACAAGGGTATTAATTTTCATTTCCGGGGAAGCATTACGGGTAAGAGATTCACCCGGATTTTTCTTCTTTGGTTCTGCCGGCTTTAAGCAGTAAACAATAATAACTTCAGCAATGCTGCAGAGTATGAAAGGGCTGAAGCTGTTGTTCATGACGGCAATTACAGAGTAGGAAAGCATTGTAGTAACAAGACCCGGGATTAGGCCGACGGCGAAAGTAACAGCGACATTGAAAACTGTATCTAAAAACAATGGGAACTTCATGAAATACACGCAAAAGTTGCTAAGAAGTAAATTTCCCACCACCGCAAAAATACAGAGCAGAGAGAGTTTCATAAAACCGGCGAATTGCTTTGCCATGACAATTCCCATTTTATCAAATATACAGGCTCCTGCGTTACTGCTTTATGAACGTGTTATCACCCCATACAAACTGGTTGCCACTGACGGTAGCGTGGTAGGTTTCATTGCGTGACGTTGACGTGAAATTCAATGAATTACCGTTCATGGTATAAGGGCCGCCATTAGTATATGTATGAGCCCCACCTTGATCCACAACGTTTTCGACAAGCGACCACGTACTGTCGGTAAAGGTTATAGTCCCTACATAAGTCCATCCATTACCACGGTTATTCGCTATCCACGTTGTGCCTGCCATAGGATTAGCTGGCGGCGTTGGAGGGTTGGGCTCGTTACCTTGCGGAGTTACGGAGCCAGGCCCGGTTACCGGCGTTTCGCCACTGTCAAGGGAGATAGAGCCGGTAATGTTTGTCATTCCGGCGGCGCCGGCGGTAATGCTAAAGGTTCCGCCGCTTGAATGTTTCAACGTAAACGTGCTGCCTTCAACCTTGTCTACGGTTCCCTTGCTTACCTTCGGAGCGGCTGGCGGCGTGGTAATTGTCATTGTGTATTTGTCGCCTTTCCCCGGGGTGAATGCGGCCTTACCCGTGTTTTTAGTGAGTTCCAGTTTGTAGGTTGTACTTCCCTTAACGCTTTCGTATACCACCGGATCGTAGCTCTCGCCTGAATCTGTGCTACAGGATATAAACGCCAATCCCATTGCCAAAAGGCAAACCAATGCTCCCCATAAAATTTGCGCTCTTTTCACCAAAAAACTCCTTTGCATGATATACATGCAGAAAGATTTTACATGGCAGTCTTAAAAAACACATCAGTGTTGACGCACGCAAGATTCGTGCGTTTACGCACGGTGATATACTACTGTATAATCATGAGCGTTATATGACACCGATAAAAATTCCAAAACGTCTTCTGATTTTAACAGCGGCCTTTTTTATTTCCGGCGGACTTGACTGCGCGGCTTTAGGCTCAAGGCAAAATCAGGAAGCCGGTATACAAGCTATTATTGAACAGTGGGCTTCTATCGAACACAGCTTTATTTACGCGCAATTTCTTGACAGCAAAAACATTGAGGGGGAGACAGAATTTCATTTAGAAAAAGTAGACGCGTTCCGTAATACGCTTGAGTCTTTTCTAAATTCCGAGACCTACCGTATCTTCCGCCTTGCACCTCTTTCGTCTAACGCGAACAGCGTTTTCGGCCCTTCAACGCCCAATGAAATTCCTGAAATTCAAACAGCCGCCAATCTGGTTTTTGACTTTCGTGAAGCGGTATCAAAAAGAGAAACTGAAAAAGCCATGCGTATTTCCGCTGACATCTCAGACAGCCTTATCTGCGCGTTAATACGAAGCGGCGAAGAGGAGCAGTTTGCGCATAACGCGTATTTACGCCTGCTTTTAGTGTTCATTGTTTTTATCACCTTTACGGCTTTTGTAATTTTGTTTTTATACAAGGCGCTGGAAAGTTCAGTCAAAAGAGAAGCCGACGGTTCATGGTTTTCTCATGCCGTTCTTCTGGCACAAGAGAAAGAACGCTCGCGCTTAAGCCGGGAACTTCACGACACCATAGCGCAGGATCTGCGCTGCCTGTCGTTTGGCATGGACAAAATCGGAAACTGCCCTGACGCCGGAGAGAGGGAGAAGCTCTGCAACGAGGCCGCTGCCGCTCATTCCGCGCTTATACGCAAAGTACGGGATATATGCGACTTTTTAGTTCCGCCGGATTTCCGCTTTCAGAGCCTTAGTGAGGCGTTAAGACGGCTCTGCCTTGATTACGGAAAACGCACCGGAATAGACTGCCGCATAGACATCGCGAAAAACCTGGAACTTGGCGGCTTGAGTGAAGAAAAGCAGCTTCAGATTTTTCGTATAGTGCAGGAAGCTTTAACCAATGTGGAGAAACACGCATGCGCCACAGAGGCGATTGTTATAATGCGCTCCGGTTCCAATAAAGATCTTTTTGTCGGTATTTCAGATGACGGCAAAGGCTTTTCGCCGCCCGGAACGAAGGAACTACAGCAACTAACAGAAGACGGCCTTACGCATCTTGGCATACGGGGCATGAACGAAAGGGCGGCCATGCTCGGAGGCAGCCTGTTGATTAAAAGCGAGAGGGGCGAGGGGACGCTGGTTTGCCTGGAAATACCGCAAAACAAAGAACAAAGAACAGGGAGCAAAGAGCATGAAAGTTTTACTGATTGACGATCATCCTTTAACAAATAACGGCCTGGCTTACTGTCTTGAGGAAACAGGCCGCTTCTCCGTTTCAGGACAGGCAAACAGCCTAAGCGAAGCGAGGCGTTTTATCAAGGAATCGAATAATCTTCCTTCCCTTATCGTACTGGATATAGTGCTGGGCGAAGAAAACGGGCTGGAATTTATCACCTTTCTAAAAAATTTTTGCCGGGAAAAACGCGTCTCCTTACCGCCGGTGCTTGTCTGCTCGGTTCTGGAAGACCCCTTTCGCATACAGACCGCGCTAAAATCGGGCGCTTCCGGTTACATCCCCAAAACCGCGAGCAAAGCCGAATTGTTAAAAGCCATTGACACCGTGCTCCGGGGAGAGGTGTATATTACGAGTGAACATGCCGTCAAACTAAGCAAGTCGCTGGGAGCGTACGAGCAATTCACAAAAAGAGAAATGGAAGCGCTTAATCTGATAAAGCAAAACAAAAGCAATCAGGAAATCGCAAAAACCCTTTGCATAAATATTCGGACTGTAGAGAACCACATAAGCAATATTTACTTTAAAACAGGATGCTGCAGCAGGCAGGAATTGGAAAAACTTTAAAACTCGGATATACTAATATTATCCAGGGGGTGCTTATGGAGTACAGGGAATACGGTAAAACGGGTAAAAAGGTTTCGCTGCTTGGCTTTGGGGGAATGCGTTTCGCCAATGTAGACAATCATGACGAGTGCGTCCGCATGATGGTTGCCGCCGCCGAGGGCGGTGTCAATTATTTTGACACGGCGCCAGGCTACTTTGAAACCAAAAGCGAGATTGCGTTTGGCAAAGGCTTTGCCGAGCTGCGCCGCAGGAATCTACCTTATTACTGCGCCACAAAAACTTTCGCCGCCTCAGAATACGATGTCCGAAAAGAGAATGATACGCAGCTTAAGCGCATGAACATTCAGGCGGTGGACTTCTACCATATTTGGTGTATCAAAAACCTTGATGATTGGCAGGCAAGAAAAAAAAGCGGTGTTCTGGACGCTTTCAGAAAGCTCAAAGACGAGGGCCTTATCCGCCACATCTGCGTCTCAAGCCATCTTATCAAGAATGAAATTAAAGAGCTGCTTTTGGAAGGGGTTTTCGAGGGCGTTCTCTTCGGCTATTCGGCGTACAACTTTAAAACGCGGCAAGCCGCCCTTGACGCCATAAAGGAAAAGAAGCTCGGCGCCGTTGTGATGAACCCCCTGGGCGGCGGAGTCATTCCCCGGAATGCTGATCGCTTTAAGTTTTTAAAACGGAAGGACAGCGACGACATTGTTACGGCTGCCCTGCGCTTCCTCTGGGATCATAAGGAAATAAGCTCTACCCTTGTTGGTTTTGATACGCTTCAGCACGTGCAGCAGGCCATTGAGGCAACGAAAGGATACATACCCAGAACAGAAGCGGATCTGACGGCGCTTAAAAAGGGCGTCCACGCCTCTCTTGAGGGAATCTGCACCGGCTGCGCTTACTGCGATCGCTGTCCCCAGAATATTCCCATTCCCAAGTTCATGGACGCCTACAACCATAAGATCCTCAGCCCGCTGGGTAAAAAAGACCCGATTGGCGAACGCTTGAATTGGCACTGGAGTCTTGATCGCTCAATCGCCGGCAAATGCACCGCCTGCAAGAAATGCGAGATAGCCTGCACCCAGCACATCAACATAATCGAGCGGCTGAAGGAAATAGCGGGATAATTATCTTTTATTCCGGCAAGACCAGGGCCAGAACTTCATCAAAGCGTTCGACCGGATGGAATTCAATTCCCTTTTTGACATTGTCGGGAATTTCATCCAGGTCGCGCAGATTTTGCTTTGGAATGATTATGTGCCTGGCCTTGTTCCTCTGGGCCGCGATGGTTTTCTCTTTAAGACCGCCAATGGGAAGCACCTGCCCTGTAAGGCTGAGTTCCCCGGTCATCACCACGCGATCGGCAATTATCTTGTTCCGTACCAGGGAAAGCAGCGCTGTCGCCATTGTGATCCCGGCTGAAGGCCCGTCCTTTGGAGTAGCGCCTTCGGGGATGTGAAGGTGTATATGGTTTTTTTCAAACCAGGAAGCTTCAATTCCGTAGCGTTCTGTTCCAAGTTTCTGCGCCATTGTCATCGCGATGGCTGCGCTCTCCTTCATGGTGTCGCCCATCTTGCCGGTAAGGGTCAGCCCTTCTTTGCCCGGCACCGAGGTAGCTTCGATTACCAGCGTGTCCCCGCCCATGCTTGTCCAGGCCAGGCCCACGGACATCCCTGGCCTGTCGGCCTTTTTTATTTCTCCCTCGGGGAAAATCGGCTTGCCGAGGTGTTCTTCAATAACTTTTTTGTCTATTGCAAACTTTAACGGCGCAGATCCAACAGAAGCTTCTTCGGCGTCAACAATCTGCTTCGCGATCTTCCGGTGTATCTTGTCCAGGTTCTTTTCAAAATTCCTCACCCCTGCTTCCCTTGCGTAACCGTTGGCAATGTAAAGCAGGGATTCCTGATTATACTTGACCTGATTTTTTTTGAGCCCGTTTTTCTCAAGGCTCTTGGGAATAAGGTAATGTTTGGCGATTTCAAGTTTTTCCGTGTCGATGTATCCGGGGAGCTGGATGATCTCCATTCTGTCAATAAGCGGGCTGGGAATAGTATCCAGGGTATTTGCGGTAACAATAAAAAACACATGGGAAACATCAAAGGGAAGATCCAGGTAATGATCACGGAAATTGTAATTTTGTTCCGGATCAAGAACTTCAAGCAGGGCGCTGGCCGGATCTCCCTGGTAACTCTGTCCCATCTTGTCGATCTCATCGATCATAAAAACAGGGTCTTTCGCTTTTACAATCTTAAGCCCCTGTATGATCTTACCCGGAAGAGCGCCGATGTAAGTCCGGCGGTGGCCCTTTATCTCAGCCTCATCCCGCATGCCGCCGACGGAAAAGCGGAAAAACGCCTTGCCCAACGAACGCGCGATTGAACGGCCAACGGAAGTCTTGCCAACCCCAGGCGGCCCCACAAGGCAGATGATTGAACCTTTCGTATCCTTCCTGAGTTTTCTGACCGCCAGGTGTTCCACGATTCTGGTCTTTACGTCTTTTAACCCGTAATGATCGGCTTCAAGAATTTCCTGGGCTTTCTTAAGCTCCAAATTTTCCGGCGCCGGCTCTCCCCACGGCAGACTCGCGATAACGTCAAGATAATTACGGCTAACGATGAATTCAGCCGAATTGGGATCCATGAGGCTGAATTTTTCCAGCTCCTGCTCTACGGTCTCTTTTATCTCTCCCTCAAACTTGAAGGAATCCAGCTTTTCCTTAAACCGCGCGTACTCGGAGCTTTTGGCGTCGGTGGTCATCCCCAGCTCACTTTTAATTGCCTTGAGCTCCTCTTTAAGGAAATAATCACGCTGAGATTTTTCAATTTTCTCGTTTATCTCTTTTTGAATTTTCTTTTGGATACGGAGCAGTTCCTGTTCTTTTTTTATGAAGACCAGCACCTGTTCCATCCTTTTTCGGACGTTCAAAATTTCAAGAATTTTTTGCTGCTCTGCTTTTTCTATGTTAAGAATGCTGGCGATAAAGTCCGCTATCTTTCCCGGATGATCAATGTTGATCATGTTAAGGCGCATCTCTTCGGAAAAGAGCGGGTTGTTTTCGGAAATTTGCTTCATCTCACTGACCAGCGCCCTGGTCAACGCCTTTACCTCGGCGGTATCATCTTCCTCGTCTTCAAGGTATTCCACCGCCGCGATAATCGGGTCTGCCGGATGAAGGGTCTTTTTAACCTGAAAGCGCTTCAACGTAGAAATAAAGATGTTCACCCCGCCGTCGGGGAGGTTTATTTTTTTTACGATTTTCGCGACGGTTCCCACCTTGTAAAGGTCGCCAATAGAGGGGGTCTCTGTCTCGTTTTGGAGCATCACAAGCCCGATAAGGGCGTCGCCTGAGACAGAGTGATCGACGACCTTAACGTCCGTGGGGTTTCCTATCATGATAGGGGTAAAAATTCCTGGGAATATGGGTCTGCCCATAAGGGCCACAAGGGGCAGTTTATTGGGAAGAATCTGATCTATGGGTATTACGCTATTTTCAGCCATTGTATAACTATGGCAAAAAACAGGCTTAAAGGCAAGTTCCGAAAGACAATTTGTTTATTGCCGCGCTTCAAAAATATCATCCGGCGAGTTTTTTTCGATTATAGTTCTGCTCGCAGCGCCGTTGTTCAACACAGATGTGCCGGCGTATCTGATGTAGATCCCGCCGCCTGTCCGCGCCGTGTTGCCGCTAATTATACCGCCTTCAAGGACGAAACCGTTTTCTTTACTGTTGATATACACACCGCCGCCGGCGTTTGCGTTGTTGCCGCTTATCTGCGTGGAACCGCGCATCGTAATTTTCGCGCTTTCTCCCAAACCGGCTCCGCCGCCATATATCGCGTTATTCTCGCTGATAAGTCCGCCCTTGAGTTCGCTCATACCGCCAAAGGCAACATATATCGCGCCGCCCATTTGCTTCGCCGTGTTGCCGCTAATGATCCCGTCCTCAAGAACGAAATTGCTTTCCTTACCGTTGACATAAACGGCGCCACCCCAGTCCGCGTTGTTACCGCGCATCTGCGAACCGCGCATGGTAACCTGTGCGCCTAATGTTAAAGCAATACCTGCGCCGTATTCAGCGGTATTACCGCTTATAAGTCCGCCTTTCAATTCAGCTTTTCCCGATTCCATGTAGATAGTACCAACTTTAGCCGCCCTGTTTCCACGTAAAATAGAATCTCCTCCGATAGTAAGGTTCACTTCTTTGCAATAGATACCGCCGCCGTATTGAGCGCTGTTATCGGCAATAATCGTGTTTCCGCCTATGCCCAATTCACCCCCGCCAATGATACGTATGCCGCCCCCATAACCATTAGCAGAGTTATTATCAATACTTCCTCCGTTAAAGACATACTTTCCACTTTTTCCTGAAATTATATTCCCGAACACCCCTCCACCGGTTCCTGCCTTATTGCCGTGAATTACTGCGTTTTCCCCCATAACAAAATCGCTGTTCTCAACATACATGCCGCCCCCACGGCCTGTATTAAGGTTATTGGTTTTATTATCAAGTATTTTGGCGCTGCCTTTTACGCTGATAACGGAATTTATAGCGACTATGCCCCCTCCGTTCGCTTCAGCGGTATTATTGCGAATAACGGCATCGTTGGCTATATTGAGCGTGTTGTTTCCTTCCGTATAGATTCCACCGCCTGAAGTTGCGGCAACGTTGTTTTCGATAACCCCGCCGTTCATGACCAAACCACCGTCTTTTGTCAAATGCACACCGCCGCCGGATTTTCGCGCGGTATTGCCGGATATCTGTACAGAACCACGAATTGTTAATTGTGCGCCGTTCCCTATCAGGATACCGCCGCCGTATTCCGCTGTATTGTCAATGATAAGCCCACCTGACAGTTCGTGGTTTCCACCCCCATAATAAACAGCGCCCGATTTTTCCGCGTTATTTCCTGTAATAGTCCCGCTTTCTATGAACAATTTACCCTCATTAATGTATACGCCGCTTCCGTAAACGGCGCTGTTATTACGAATCATGCTGTTGCCGTACATACTGAATACACTGCCGTTTTCGGCTTTTACTCCACCGCCGCCTTCTGACGCGGTATTATCTTTAATTGCCGCATTACCACTCATGGTAAAGGTTGCGTCATCAGTTAAATAAATACCTCCGCCTGAACGTTCGGCCTGGTTATTTTGTATGGAACCTCCCGACATGGCGCAGGCGGATGCTTTTCCGCTTACAGCTATCCCTCCGCCGTATCTTACTTTATTTCCGGTTATAACAACATTTTCACTTATGCTGCAGGAGCTTTCGTTAATGATTATACCGCCCCCATAGCTCAACGCTTCGTTGTTCCGTAGTATCGCGTTCCCGGACAGTCTTATCACTGCACCATCTTGCGTGTAAATTCCGCCCCCAGAGCGACTTGATATGTTATTTTCAATAAGGCCTCCTGACATCGTAAAGGTCGCGCCTCTATTCCCGACAACAGCAATGCCGCCGCCCCAGGCAGCGTTATTGCCGCTTAGTACGGCGCCTTCTTTAATAATAAGATCGCCGCTTCTGTAAATGTAAATACCGCCGCCATTATCTTCTACAGCGGTGTTATTGCGAATCATTGCTCCCGACTCCAGGGTTACGGTATCATCCATCATATAAATACCGCCTCCGCTGGATGTCGCTTTGTTGTTTTGTATTACAGCGCCTTTTCCCATGCTGAAAGAGGCCTCATCAGCATAGATACCGCCGCCGTAACGAGCCGCGGAGCCGTCTTCTATAACCCCTTGCTCAAAAATAAAGCTTGCTTCTTCACTGAGGTAAAGCCCCGCGCCGCGGACAGCTTTGTTACCGCGCAAAACGGCTTTGTCTTTCATGGTGAAAGTTCCGCTTAGTACGTATACCCCGCCACCGCCGTCAGGATAATCTGAAGCGGATGAACTGTTGCCACTCACAAGAGCGCCGTTGGACATGGTGAATACTCCGCCACTGAGAAAGACACCGCCGCCAGAGCCTGCGGTTGAATTGCCTCGAATTTCACCGCCCGACATCAAAAATTCAGCCAACACATTCGACACAGTACCCATAATTATCCCGCCGCCTGAGCTGCCCGCGCGATTGTCTTGTATCAGGCCGCCTGACATTCTAAAGCGGCTTGCGGCCAGGTAAATGCCTCCTCCTGTCTGTCCAAAATTGCCGTTTATTTCGCCGCCGGATAAATCAAAAAATGAATTGCTTAAATAGATTGCTCCTCCGTTCAGTGCGCCATTGTTTTGTATTCGTCCTGAATTAATACGCAGGGAAGAGTTGCCTGCAATAAATAATCCGCCGCCTGAGCCGTTGGGCGCGTCATTATCAGATACTTCTCCATTAATAATCACAACCGAGGCTTCATTTCCCTGTAAAAAAATTCCGCCGCCAGAGCCGCGTTCCGCCGTATTGCCTTTTATTACAGAACCTTCGCCGACAATAACGACACTGTCCTCGGCATATATTCCCGCGCCGTTGCTGGCCCTGCCGCCTGTCAAGGTGAGGTTCTTCAAGGTTACTTTATTGCCGCCGTCTATGTAGAGCACGCGAGACGCGCCCTTGGCATCAATGACGTTTGTTCTGCCCGATCCCTGTAAAACAATGGCAGGATACGCCCTTTCGCCCCTGATTGTTACCATGCCTAATAGGCCTGTTTCGACGCCGTAATTTGTAACAGTACCGCTAATGGTGATAGTCGCTGTATCGAATGGTTCTTTGGCGAAAGCGTCTTTTATCAGGCTGAGCGCCCGGTATACAGATGCAAGCGGCAGGCCGGCGGTTCCGGAATTGCGGTCGTCTCCGGCTGTTGCAGCGCCTGTCCCGGCCACAAACCACTCGGTTTGCGAAGGAACGGCAAAAAGGCCAGACGTGAAAATCAATGTCCAGAACGCAAGAAACAACGCGCTTAAAAAGCGGTTTCCTGATTTTATCCACTGGTTCATAATATAAAATAATAATATCCAGGGCAGTAGGCAAGTAAAAGCATTGCCTTATAAATTAACAGTAAGAAAGGGAAATTGGATAACAATCTGGCTTTTGAAAATTACTACGAAGGACTCTTTGGCGGCCGTTGGCCCCTTCTCCGTGAGAGCCTCCTTTTGCCTGCTTCTTCCGTTCCCTACAGCGACGGCCTTATAAAGCCTTATATGCTGGATCGCGCCTCGGTTTTGGCCGCCTTGTCGCTTACGCTTCCGGCTTCGGGCGCCATCCTTGACGCCTGCGCCGCGCCCGGCGGGAAAAGCCTGGTGTTGGCTTCCCATATGTCGGCTGATGTCAGCCTCCTCTGCAACGAGCTTTCGGCGGAAAGGCGGCGCAGGCTCAAAAACACGCTGAACGAACACCTTGACGGTGAAAAACTGCGCAAGGTAAGCGTATCCGGTTTTGACGCCGCTTCGCTGGGCGGCAGAAAAAGCGAATGGAACCGCTTTGACGCGATCCTGCTTGACGCCCCCTGCTCAAGCGAGCGCCATGTTATTCAAAGCCCAAAGGCCATGGCGGAATGGACTGAAGCAAGGCCGCGCTTTCTTTCGCGCCGCCAGTGGTCGCTTCTTTCCGCGGCCTTTTTGCTTTTAAAACCCGGCGGCTCACTGGTCTACGCTACCTGTGCCCTCTCTCCTATAGAAAACGACGGCCCCGTTTCCAGGCTATTGGGAAAATACGCCGGCGCCATTGAACTTGACGAGCCGGATTTCACCGAGGGAGAAAAAACAAAATACGGCAGGCTCATCTTGCCTGACGCTTCAGACTGTATGGGGCCGATGTATGTGGCAAGGTTCAGGAAAAAGCAGACTTGATTAAACGGGTTTTCTATAGTATCCATATACTATGAAGAATATCATCGTGAACGGAAGCAGCCTGCCGAATATTCCTTGGGAAGAACGTCCGGCTTCAAGTAATCCAAAAAAAGAACTGATGTGGCGGTATTCCCGTAACCCGATTATACCGCGGAATTTAACCCTATATTCAAACAGTATTTTCAACAGCGCTGTTGTCCCGTTCAAGGACGGATTTGCCGGTGTGTTCCGCTGCGATGACACAGCGCGTCAAATGGAGATTCACGCGGGCAGGAGCAAAGACGGAATCAACTGGGAAATAGAGGATCATCCGATTAAATTTATCAAGACCGATCCTGAGCTGCCTGACTCCGACTACAAATACGATCCGCGGGTAATTTTTATTGAGGATCGCTATTACATTATTTGGTGCAACGGTTACTTTGGCCCAAACCTGGGTATAGGCTATACCTTTGATTTTGAAAAATTCTATCAAATGGAAAACGCGCTGATGCCCTACAACCGGAACGGCGCACTCTTCCCGCGTAAAATCGGCAAGAACTACGCCATGTACAGCCGTCCCAGCGATTCGGGGCATACGCCGTTTGGCGATATCTTTTACTCGGAAAGCCCGGACTTGGTGTATTGGGGAAAGCACCGCCATGTCATGGGGCCCGTGGGCGGCTGGCAGAGTACCAAAGTTGGCGCGGGGCCTTGCCCAATCGAAACCACCGAAGGCTGGCTGTTGTTTTACCACGGAGTGTTGACAAGCTGTAACGGCTTTGTGTATTCATTCGGCGCAGCTTTGCTCGATCTTGAAAAGCCCTGGAAGGTAATTGCCCGCAGCAGGCCATACATCATCAACCCGCGGGAGATATACGAATTAGCCGGAGATGTGCCTAACGTAACATTCCCCTGCGCCGCTCTGGTGGACAAGGACTCAGGCAGGATTGCGATTTACTATGGCGCTGCGGACTCGGTAACCGGACTGGCCTTTGGCAAGATTGACGAGGTCGTTGACTGGGTTAAAGCGAATAAATTATGACTATTGAACAGACTGTTGAAATTCTGCCTGATCACCGCCTCGTACTGGATTTGCCTGGTGATCTACCTGTAGGTATGGCACAGGTTGAGTTAACCATAACCCCAAAAAGCTCTGGAAACTCTGTTACTGCTACCAATGGGAAAACTGCCTTTGGCTGCCTTCATCGTTATGCCGATACTTCAAAGATCCTTTCAGAAGAAGGCGCGTGGCAGAAAGCGGTTCTTGAAAAACATGCAAAAGGTTGATACCAACATTCTTCTCCGCTATGTCTTAAATGATCATACAGAGTTATCACCCAAAGCAAAGGCAATAATTGATCAGCATATAGTAGAAATACCAATTGAGGTTCTATGTGAAGTGGTTTATGTATTGACTGGGCATTATGCAATTGACAGGCAAAGTGTCAGTACAGAACTGACACGCTTTTTTGAGCAAACCAACTGCATCATATCACATCGTGAGGCAGTTTTGCGGGGGCTTAAATTTTTTGAGAATACATCTCTTGACTTTGTTGATTGCATACTGGCCGCCTATTCTTTTATTGAAAAAGATGAAATATTTACTTTTGATAACAAACTGCAAAAACTGATTACAAAAAATACCTAATAAACAAAAGACATTTAGGGCTTGTCTATAAAAACATACAAAAGACAATTCAATAACTAAGTCTCAATTCCAGCATTATGTCGGTTTGCCTGCGGATTCCAAGCATGGAAAGGCTGGAAGGCTCACCAATAGGAAACCTCATTGATAAACCGCCGCTCAAGTTTTGGTAAAAAGAATAGCCCATATATGGACTGAATACCAAAGCTATATACTCTGTGTCAACGAATGAAGATGCCCAAAGCTGAAATTGGGAACCAATAGTCAGGGATGGCAAAAATGATGGGTTCCACATTAAAGAGAGAAACATATTATGTTTCGATAAATTATTGTTTGAAAAATTATTGCCATTGTATAAGTATTCATAATTTAAAGTAACAGCTCCAGGCAAGCTATAACGTATTCCGAAAAGAATAGAAGATTTGTACAGGTAATCAAGGTAAAATATTCCGTTAAACAATTGAAAAGAACATGAAAGGCCGTAAAACAAATCCCTAAACCCTTCGGCGTAAAGCAGGGCTGAAAATGTAAAAGGGTAATGATAAAGGTCGTATTTCACCAGGCCGTTTAGATTTTTAAAACTGAATGTATCTGATGAATCTTTCCGGTTGAAATCTCCGTAGTAAAGCAAGGTTTGAAAGTTCAGGAAATCGTTGTAAAAAGCGTCAAACTCAATTATGCCGCTTCCGGTATACGAAGAAGAAAGATTGTTAATTGTTTCAGGATTAACGCGATTAAACAAAGAAAATTTACGCGAAAACCCAAGGTTCACTATCTTTTTACCTATAGAAAAAACGCTGAAATCTTTAACCGGAAATTGTATAAACAACTGGTTCATATATGTTAAAGCATAATCATTAGAAGAAAACAGTTGCGCGCCTGTAACTAACTGCATGGTCAGTCTGCTGTTATTTTCGGAATAAATTGAAAAGTTAAGGTCATTTTGAATCCGCGTAGATGTACTGTTATACTCTGAATTCTCAAAAGCGTTTATGACGTGCGCACCAAACTCACCCGATATGTTAAAATCAACAGGGAACAGGTTAAGACAGACAAAACAGAATAGCGATAATACAGTAAAAAGCTTTTTCATTGAGTTCCATCCGTTTTACCCTGTGTTGTGAGTGTACTGATATGCCCGTCTTTCAGTTCAATAACCACGCTCAGTTTATTAATAACAAGCGGATCATGCGAGGAAATAATAAACGTAGTACCGTGGCTCTTGTTTATCTCCCTCATAATTTCAATCACCTGCAAGGCCATGCCGCTATCCAGGTTCGCCGTAGGCTCATCGGCAATTACAACAGGCGGCTCTTTAACTAAGGCTCTGGCTATTGAAACTCGCTGCTGTTGGCCGCCTGATAATTGGAACGGTCTGTGGTGTATCCATTCGATTAGGCCCAACTCCTCAATTATTTTATTTATTTTTAGTTTTCTTTCCCTGCCAGGAACACTGTTTATTAAAAGAGGCAGCTCAACATTATGATAAACATCCAGTTCAGGAACCAGGTTGAAGTCCTGAAAAACAAAGCCAAAGTATTTTTTTCGTAGTAAAGCCCTCTCTTTTGCATTGGTAACAGACACCGTTTTTGAATCAAGCGTGTATGTTCCGGTACTTGGGACGTCAATGAGGCCGACAATATTCAGCAGGGTAGACTTGCCGCTGCCGGATGGGCCTTTGATCCCAAAAAAAGAATTGGCGGGTATATTAAGCGTAACATCGGCCAACGCAGAAACCGAGTGTTCCCCTATCCGATATTCTTTGTTTACAGATACCATGTCTATCATATTTCCCCTACTTTACATTTGACCTGAGGTAATTGACCGTGAACCACGAGGAAGGGAAAGATTCCTTTTTTACAATTCCGCTGAATGTTACGGTGGAAGTTTTACCTGCCGTCAATCTGTCTATAAAATCAAAGTTTACAAGGCTTATCTGCCCGTTTGACATTGTTTTTATCTCCTTTATTACCATTTCACGGCATAAAAGCCCCACCCTTGAGTAATACTCGCGTTTTACCGGCAATAGGGTATAGGCGTCTATATACGCAGTTATCTTCGCGTATGCCGCGTTTTTGTTGTTGGATACAAGATTCAAGCGGTAACATTGCTGGCCGCTATCAAGCTTTACAGCCTGTCCATCGGTAATGGCATAGTTAGTTGAGAGCATCGTATTCAAAATGTCTTCCTGTGATAAAGTCGATTGTTCAAAATTACGTTCCGCCGCTATTTGCGTCATCCTGTCTACCTTCTTGACGTAATAATATATCGTATTACCGTTTCTTAGCGTGCCTTGTCCCAACAGCAGATTCGGGTTTGTGTATATCGCGAGGTACTTTCCGCCGCCATTCATATAGCATTTAAGCTCATACCATTGCGCCTTCGCGCCGGAAACATAATTTTCAATGGTGATCGTAAACTCTGAAACTTCCGGCATAAAGCGCAGATCAGAATCAAGTAAAATCTTATCCCAATTTGTAGTTTGGCTAAAAACAAACGGTGCTATTATAAGCAAAAAAATCAAGAAAAAAGCGATTTTTGTTTTCATGAATACGCCCCTTTGGCCTGAAATTTTATAAGGCCGAAAAACCCGGATATAATACTGGTCAAAAATATTGTCAAAACAGTTATCAATACAATTACAATATTGTAATCCAAAATAATTCTGTTACTTCCAATCATCGCGATAAATTCGCTGTATTTTATGCTGTTAATAACGACCTTCTCACAGATAATCTTAGACAACAGAGTAAAAACGGCAAAAGGTAAAACTGACAGCAAAAAGACAAGGCAGTTATCAAGTAAAACGTATATTTTCATAAGCAGAGGAGAGAGGCCGAAGCTGAATAACGTTAAAAACTCTTTTCGCCTAAGGCAGAATTCATTGTAATAGTGGTTGTATAAGGAAAAACTGAAAACCATCAATAAGGAAAAGTTGATCAGGAAAACCATTACAGAATAAAAGATACAAATATAGATATAATACGATGACATAAAGCGGTCTTCTAACTGATAGCGGTTTTGTATTGAAATTGCGCTTCCAAATTCCTTTTTTATGGTATCCACATAAGACTGTAACTGGTCAAAATTCAGTTTGCTGTCAGGAAAAAAAATCAAAAGCCCGTTGATAAAATCATCATCCCGCATAAAAAGCCATTGAAATTCATCCAACTGCATATACGCGCCAGAGTCTTGAGAATAGCTATTCCCAAAAAACAGGCCGCCGACAGTGTATTCATAGGCGTTGATTTCGCCCTCAAAAACCTGGATTTGCACCACTACGGTATCGCCTTTGGCGACGCCTACGCGTTTGGCAAAAGAAACGTCCAGCAGTATCGAGTTGCTGTCAAATACCGGCTCCGCGTACCATGAATAATTTGCATGCAAAAGGTTAAAGTATTCTTCCGTTATTCCAGCAACGGTCGTTGAGTTATACCCTGATTTTGTAATAATGGAAGCCGGTTTGCTGTAGCTCCTGTAAACAGCTTTGTCTTTGGCCCCGATTCCGTCAACATAACTGTATACATCGGCCAGATTGCCCTCGGCTTTGGTCGCGACTATTGATATATCTCCGTTTTGAAAATATATGTTTGCCTTGGCTTTATTAATAAAACCGGAGAGAATAGCAAGCGAAAACAGCACGATTGACAAAGGCAAGGAAAATAATATGGCCCGCCCTATTGTTCTTTTGTACCTGTATAAATTGACGCGCAATATCAACGGTAATATGATCATCGCTAATTACCTCGTTTACCGCGCATAAGTTAATATGCTCATCAGATTTTCTTTCCTTAATTTGAAATACAACAGCGCGAAAAAACACAGGCTGTAAACAAACAGGAACATAAAAGCCAAAAGCAGGAATAATATAAACCGCGTTTTTATCTGAAAATCCACAGAAGAGAAAATAAACTCTATCGCCAGATTAAAAGCGTAAAAATGCGCCTGATTGATTATCCCCACAGAAATAACGCAAAATAAGGAGCCGATTAAAATAACCACAAAAACAAAAAATACCATTTCCATGATAAACTGCGTAACAATTTCACTTTTAGTAAGGCCGTAAGCAAGAAAAACGGATATTTCACTTTTTCTTTTGTCTATTATATCCACAGAGGAAGACAAAACTAACTGCGCCATAAATCCCAAAAAGAACGCTATAAGTATGAGTTCCAGCACTATAAAAACAATGTCTGCCATTCTTGGCAGGGATAATTTTTCGATTGCTTTATAATGAATAAAACCGTCATCAGGCTTTAAAGTAAACCTGTCGTCGAAGGTTACAATTTCATTTGCCGCCTGGGAATCAGCCATCATGATTTCTCTTAACGAGCTGATACCTATATAGGCGATAGAATCATTGTAGAGCAGAGAAACAGCGCCGATGTCGAGAAAACCGGAGAGTGTTACAAATTCATAATTTTGATAGCCTTCAACAGTACCTACGATAAAAATAGCCCTGTCGCCAATATCTAAATAGAGGTTTTTCGCCAACTGCTCCGACATAATGACCTCATTCACGTCCGGCCGGGGAAGGCTGCCGCCCGACAGGATTATATGCTTACCCAGCGATGTTTCCTTTTCAAAATCAATGCCGCATACTATCGCGCTTCTTTGGCTATCCGAATTTTCAAAAACTCCAAATGTTTTTATTCTGGCGGATGTTGTTATTTCCAGGCCCGGGTGATTATCGTAAAATGACGGTAAATTGATGTATGAGTTTTCTTTGAGGGGAGAGAAAAAGTCATAACCCACATTGTTGCTTGTTAAAATGCTTCCGCCGCCCATGAATCTGTCAATCCACGCGTTGTGCAAATTATCCCGAAGTTGGTTCATTATACTAATTACAAGAAACATGAGCGTAAAAGAAACAACTAAGGTGATGGTGTGCGCGGGCTTATTTATGTAATAGTTGTACGAATTGAAAACTGAATACCTCAGTTTATACGCCAGGGTCATTTACAAATTGACCTTTTCGCCTTTTGACAATGTTTCACGCATGCCGTCAAAACTTTCTTTTGCAATTGTTTGATATCCCATAACAGTTACCAATAGGTCCTTCCACACTCCTGTTTTCTGCGTACATGATAAAAGCTCAAATTCTGTATATGTGCCTTTGTTATTAAGTCTGAATATACCGTGCATACCGGAAAAAAGACCGAATATGCCGTAAGGGCTGAATTGGTAAGTAATAGTACCGCTGGTTGATAGATCTGCGGCACGCTTAAAAACAAACTTTGAATAATTATTGCCGTTAGAAAGACCTGCCGCAAATGTCGAGATTTCTGTATTGATATAGGGTAATAAGACAACCATGTCGATCAAATAACTTGTATACAACCATGTTGGTTTTACTCTAATAGCCCTATAGTTGATTCGCGGTTCTTCCTTGCCGTCCCTGTTATTGTGAATATAATAGGTTTGTGAAAGCCTGTTTGTGTTAAAATCAGCTTTAAATTGCAATTTGGCGGTTATATCCTCACCACCAGCCAATATATTATCCATATCAAAGGACTCAAGCATTCCCTGTTTCAGGTTTACCTTCAATTTCATGTCCATAACCACTCCGTGTCCAGTTTCGGTAAAATCCTGCAATATAGTGAAGGTCAAACTTTCATTGTCTGCTTCTTCAAGAAGGCAGTAATTAAAAACCGGATTATTGCCTTCGCTGTCCGACATTTTTATAACAATAAAGTTATAAGGTGTATCACGGTATTCAAAGGTAACCGGTTCAGTCCTGGGGCTAAAAGCGAAATGCAGCGCTAAAAAGGCGGCCGCGAGGCCGCCTAAAATAACGACAATTATCTTAATTGTTTTCATCATTCACCTATTTTGATTAAATGCTGCTTTATTTTTATCTTATACGGTGTAATAATTACCAAATTAATGAATCCCGCAATGATTATGGTATTAGTCATAAAAAAAAGATTAGGTCCCACTCCATCTTTGGATTCTAAAAATACTATCATCACTACAAATAATACTGACAAAACCAATATGACGGTCAGCCATAATACTACTGCGTAATTATTAAAAAAATCCTCTGCTTTTTTCCACGTTTCACTTTCTTTTTCTGTTTTTGAGTATACTGAAAATGCAATAAGAAAAAATTTACCATACATGATGTATTGAAATAATAATGGAAAAATTATAACTATCATAATAGCCTTTAGATCAAAAACATATGCCACTATTCCACCAGAAAAAGTAATAAATGTAATAATCGCTGTTGCTACTACCAATATTCCAATGAATAATTTACTCATAAGCTTTGCGCTTTTACTGTCCGAAATAATTTTGTTTGTCATTTTTTTATCTCCTTTTAAAATTGTATCTAAAGAGATATTAAAAAGTTCGCTAATATAAATGACATTCTCGATATCAGGCAACGCCACACTTCGTTCCCATTTAGAAACTGCCTGTCGTGAAATTGATAATTTCTCAGCAAATTGTTCCTGGCTTAATCCGGCATTTTCGCGAATTTCTTTTATCATGTTACCAACTACCATATATTCCTCTTTTGTAAAATTGATATATAGGGTTAATTTTACTGTTTTATAATGCTTTTACAAGAAACCACTGGTTGCATTTTACCGAAAATGTGAGAAAAATGAAAACTAAAGGTTGCATCAAAAAGGTGACTGACACCTGGCGTCATCTAAAAAAGGCGACCGCAGGGCCGCCCAAAATAACAACAAGTATCTTAATTGTTTTTATCATTCACCCATTGCGTTGATTTTATTCTCCGCCCAGGCCTGAACCGGAAAAAAAATAATGTAACTTACGATAATGGCGTAAAACACCGTAAGTAAACTTACCGCCACATTGGGCCCAAGCTCTTCCTTAGTTGCCACACCAAGGCTGGCAATTGCCCCGATAAAGAATCCGAATCCGCCTGCGGCAAGGGTAAATTTAATCGTGTTTTTTACTGCAACAGAAAGGCTCACAAGTTCGGCCCTGGTGTAATTGTAGTTCTTTTTGAAACTAGACTTGATATACTGGCCTATGATGCTCCCACTTTTCGAAGTAAAAAAGAAAAAAAACAAGAAAATAAGCGTTAAAATGGCAGACGGAAAATCAACAAGTATTATAAAACCATGCATTGTTCCATTCATACCCGTCATCGAGCCCAAAAGCACAGAAATAAGAACCGAAAATAAAAATCCAATTATTATCAACATTTAATTACCCCCTAAGTAAAACAAAATAGTGTCGGCTATATTTTTTATATAGCCGTCCAACATCTCGGAGCTGTCCGACATCATAGCGGAGCGGCTCCGGTAGTAACCTTCAGCGGACGATCTAATTGGCCGCAAGTTTACAGAAAAACACATAACAATAGTGAACACACACGCCGCCGCAAGCATTAACACCTTTCTAAAATCCGTCCGTTCGTTTTTTGCTTTACGCAACCCCGTGTTCACTGCGGCGTCAAGCCTGGATTCCTCACAGTCGCGGGTGTTTTCAACGTAGGAAAGGAATGATTCCTTATTCATTTGAAACCTCCAGCCGTAGTAAATTTAACGCCCTGTTTAAGCGGCTTTTAACTGTCCCTTCCGGTATGTCCAATATTGCCGATATTTCAGAGAGCGTATAACCGGAATAATACTTCAAACTGATGATCTCGCGAAGCTCACTTTGTAAGGATTCAATAAGAGCTAAGAATTCCATATCGCTGTGATTATCGTAATGCGCGCCTTCAGGTACTGTTTCCATGATCACCTCATGTTTTTGCCTCCTCTTTATATCCCTTGCAACATTCAATACGATGCGGACAAACCACGTTTCCGCATATTTGGGTTCGCGCAGCCGCTTAATTCCCTTGAACGCCCGAAAGACAGCTTCACTGACGGCGTCAAGGGCGAGGGTTTCATTGCCAAGTACGCCTTTTGCGGTACGGAAAAGCTTTGTCTTCAAAACATCGCAGAGAGCTGCAAAACTTTCTTCATCGCCCCGCGATGCCCGACCGGCAAGGTATTCCGGCGTTTCTTCTCCCTTCACAGACCCTCTCATGCCCCTCGTATATTAGACTGTGGAAATAGTAATTTAGTTCTTAAGAAATGATTATTTTTGCGTCCAGTTTTCCAGGTTCAAGCCACTAATACGGGAAAACTCTCCGCTGTTATTGGTAACCAGTGTGCCATTATTCGCTAAAACAGTCGCCGCTATGATCGTATCATTGAACCCTATGGGATTACCGGCCTTTTCCAGAGACGCCCTGATGCTGCCGTAAAAAAACGCCGCTTCCTCATCAAACGGGATAATTTGCAGGGGCTTTAGAAACCGCTTTACTTTTTCCGTCGTCTCCGCCGCTTTTTTGCTTTTCCGCGCGCCATAGATCAATTCAGCGGCTACCATCGACGGAATCTTGATTTTGTCCGGTTGTGTCGCCAGCACTCTCTTCTGAAGCTCGGGAAAAGTTCCTTTTAGAAAGTAAATACAAATATTTGAGTCAAAAAAATACATCATAAGGATTCTCTTGGTGTTTCTTTTAGAATCTTCTCAGCGCCATTGGGGAAAAAAGTGTCGTCAGATACCGAACCAAATAATTCGGCATAGCCCGAAGGCCATTCATGGTCAAAATGATCCTGTATAACAGTCGCCACATACTTTGAGATTGATTCGCCGCATGACTGCGCGGCTGTTTCAACCTTTTTGAACATTTCTTTGTCGAGGTAAAGCGAAACCTGGGCCATATTTCCCTCCTTACAAGTATACTATATATTATACTTGCTTCATTTACAAATTGCAAGCCCTATAGGAGCCAATAGGCTCCTACAACACCAGTTCCCGCACCAATTCCGGCTTCAGATCATACGCCCTGCTCAAGTTTTCCTCTGTCAGGACGTCAGATGGTTTACCTATGGCAATGATCGTCCTGTCCGGTGAAAGCAGGACGATACGGTGGGCAAAGCGGGCGGCAAGGCGGAGGTCGTGGAGGCCGGTTATAGCGCCTCGGCCTTCCTGAACCAGACCCGCTAAGAGCGTCAACACCATGTGGGAGTATTTGGGGTCAAGGTTGTTCTCTGGCTCGTCAAGGAGAAGGAAGGCCGCGCCCTGGGCGACGCAGCGGGCGATGTAAACGCGCTGTAGTTCGCCACCGGAAAGCTCGGTGATCGCTCGCTCCGCAAGGGCGGTTAGCTCCGCTTTTTCCAGCGCCGCGGCGACGGCTTCCCTGTCGGCGCCGGTTTCCGCGCCCAGCCATCCTTTGCGGAAAAAGCAGCCCTGGGCGACGGTTTCCCGGACGGTAAATGGCCAGGGGCTTTCCCTTACCTGAAACAAAAAAGCCGTTAACGCGGCTCGTTCCTTTAATTTCAAACGGCTGACATTTTTTCCGTTTACCAAAACCTCGCCTTCCAGCGGGGCAAGAAGGCCGCCGGCGGTTTTTAAGAGTGTTGTCTTTCCTGATCCGTTTGGGCCGGCGAGAACAACGAGCTCCCCTTCCCCGACTGTGAAATCGACGCCGCGCAGTAAGGGCGTAGCGCCGTATCCGACTGAAACCGAGCGCAACTCCAGCGAAGCTTTCATAAAAGCCCCCCGCGGTTTTTTTGACGGGCAAGGAGGAAAAGGAAAAACGGAGCCCCGCCAAGGGAGGTAATTATTCCCAGGGGAAGCTCAAGTGGGCTGACGATGCTTCGCGCAAGATTATCCGCAACAAGGGCAAGCAGTGCGCCGGCAAGAGCCGACGCGGGGAGCAAGCGCTTGTGGGCGGGGCCGGTAAAAAAACGCGCGCCGTGAGGCGCAATGAGTCCCACGAAGCCTATAACGCCTGAGACAGAAACAGCCGCCGCCACAGGCAGGGTCGCCGCCACGGCCAGGATAAACCGCGTTTTTAGAGGATCAAGGCCAAGGCTCTTTGCGGCCTCTTCCCCCTGAAGCAAAATATCCAGCGGCCTCGCCGAGAGAAAGATAACCGCGTTTCCTAAAACAATGAAAGGCAGGGCCGACACCAGCCGGGGCCAGGTGGTTCCGGAAAGACTCCCCAAAAGCCAGTAATAAACCTGAATGAGGTTGCGATCTTTTATAACGAGAACCAGGGCGAGGAGGGCCGAACAAAAAGCGCTTACGCTTGTTCCCGCCAGTATCAGCGTTCCTGGCGTTGGGGCGTTTCCCGAGGCCCTTGAAACAAGAAAAGCCAGAAACACGGCGGCAAGGCTTCCGGTAAACGCGCAGATCCCCATTCCGGCAGCCTGGGAAAAGCCGCTTGATAAATTCAGAAAAAAACCAAAAGCCGGAAGTCCCCCTATGCTTACGGCAAGAGCGGCACCCAGTGCCGCGCCGGAAGAAGAGCCGATGATGTAGGGATCTGCCAGAGAATTGCGAAAGAGCCCCTGAAAGCAGGCTCCAGCCGTTCCAAGGGAGGCCCCGACCAAGACCGCCAACAGCAAGCGGGGCAGGCGGATTTTAAAGATGAGAGCGGCTGCGGTTTCGTCTCCGCCTGAGCCAAGAATAAACGAAAACCCTTCAACTGCCTTTTGAAGTGAAAGCGAAACGGAGCCGGAAAGCAGGCCCCAAAAAAAAGCGGAAACAAGCGCAAGGGAAAGAAGAATTAAAAACAGCGCAAAGGGAAAGCGTTTTTCCACCGACTATTCTCCGTGAAGTATTCTCGAAATCAATTCCACCCCGTCAGCCAGACGCGGTCCGTAGCGGTAGAGAAGATCCCCGTTAATTGAGGCAAGGCGGCCATTGCTGACCGCGGGAATAAGTTTCCAGAAGTCGTTTGAAGAAAGCGAAATTTCCCCCATGTCATCTCCGTATAAAATCCAGTCAACTTTGCGCAATAAAATTTGTTCCGGGCTTATAAGCGGCCACTTTTCGTTTATGCCATCAAAGACGTTTTTACCGCCGGCAAGGCTTATGGCTTCGGAAATGAAAGTACCCTGTCCCGTTGTCATAATCGGATCAAGGTTAAGGAGCCAAAACACCGCCGCTCTCTCCTGCCCTTGAACCTTCTGCCCAACCGCGGCAATCTTTTCCTGCATCTCCGCGATTGTTTTCGCAGCGCCGTCAGCGCATCCGCAAATTTCTCCTAAAAGGGCTATCGTGTCATAGGCCTGTGAGAAATTCTCTGGCTCAACGGCGAAGGAAGAGATGCCGAGTTCATCAAAAAGGGACACAACCCTTGCGTGCATATCCGCGGAAACGATCACGAGATCAGGCTCCAGGGAGCGGATTATTTCCATGCTGACGGTCGCCCCTGAAAAGCCGCCTACAACAGCGCGGGTTTTCGCTTCTATCGGATAATCGCAGTATTCGGTAACGCCGACAACTTTTTCCCCTGCGCCAATCGCAAAAAGAATTTCAGTAACCGCCGGCACAAGGCTCACAATCCGACTGGGATTTTCACTTAACGCGGGGCTTCGTCCCAAAGCGTCGGTAAGCGCTCCCTGTCTGCTCTGCATCTTCGGCGTACAGGAACAAAGCAGTATCACAAGTAATATTTTCACGCAGAGGCGCAGAGGACGCAAAGGACTATAAGTAATTAGAAAGCCAGACCTATCCATAAAAATTTTTTTTACAATAAGAAAAAAAATATAGTAGACGCAAAATTTGATAATAACGTTTTGTTCTCCGCGCCTCCGCGAGCTCTGCGTGAGGATGATTGGTAAAAATATATTGTTAGTGTTTAAGTGTTCCAAACTACTACCCCCATTAAAATTCTATCCTCCATAAAAAAAGTCCCTCCGGCGGCGCGGTGGGCCCTGTAAGTTTCCTGTTCCGCGATTCAATTACTTCGCGTAAATAACAGGGGCTTAATTTTTTTTTCTCAAAACGTATCAGAGTTCCGGCAATGGAACGAACCATCTTCCATAAAAAAGCGTTGGCGGTAATTTCAAAGACCAGCTTATCGCCCTCAAAAAAAAAGCAGGCGTTGGCGATATACCTGAAACGTGATTTGCTTTTATCGCCTGGAATCGCGAAGGCTGTAAAATCCATTTCGCCGCGGAAAAGTCCGGCGTATTCGTTAAGCAGCGCGATGTCAGGCTGCCGCCTTATGTGCCAGGCGTAGCGCAGTTCCCAGGGCAGGGCATCACGGCGGGTAATAAAATAATAGCGGTAAGTGCGCAGGCGGGCGTCAAAGCGGGCGTGGAAACCGGCGGCGGCCTCGCGGGCGTCCAGCACCCTGACGTCATGGGGAAGCAGGCTGTTCAAAGCAGGAACAAAACGCCCCGCTTCCATGCTCCGGATGGAAGTGTAAAAATTCGCCGCCTGTGCCGCGGCGTGAACGCCGGTGTCGGTGCGGCCTGAACCGTTAAGAACCACCGGCGCTTTGTGGAGCTTTTCAAGGGCGTCTTCAACAACCCCCTGGACAGTCCTTGCCCTTGCGGATGAAGGGCATTTTTTTCTTGCCTCCTGTCTCTGCCATCCAAAAAAATCCGCGCCGTCGTAAGCAATGGTGAGCATGATATTACGAAGCTCCGCCGCTTCACACAACATCGACCTCATTGAGCTCTTTGGAAATTGTCTCGTAAAGATTTTTTGCGTGTTCAAGAAGCGGGCCGGGCTTTGCCTTCGATGACTTGCCGACGCCGAAGATCCTCGCGATGGTCCGCTTGGCTTCCTCAAGAGCCTTTTTTCTGAGCTCAGGGTTTTCTTTGTAACTGTACTTATATCTAAGGAGGGCAGTCAGGTACAGGGCGCCCTCGTAACTGTAGTTTTTATCGGTGTCAGGGCCGAAATTTTTTAAGGCCGAAAGAGTTTCTATGCCCCGCTGTTCTCTTCTTATCGACTCGTTATACAGGTAGTTGGCTTTATTCTTAAAAAGCGTTGAAAGCCAATCGTAATGCTGCCCCGGAAATTTCTTGTCTACTTCCTCAAGAAGCCAGCCAGCCCTAAGCGAGGCAATCGCCTGCTTAATAGTCGGAGAAAACTCTTTCGGAAAAAGCTCATAACACCTGACAACAAGGTAAAGCGAAGCGGCGCCTGTAATAATATCCCGCGGTTTAGTAAAATCAGTTTCCGGAAAAATAAGCTTTGTGTCTGTAATGCGCTCTTCCGTATCTTTTTTAGCCTTCTCTTTTATGAAAGGCGGAAAATCAAGAAAATCCTTGTCCATCGCGGCAAACCAGCAATCCGGACAGACAGTAGCCTGATACGCAAGCGGATAAACTTCCCCGTACTTGGCTGAGGGTTCATATAGCCTGTGAAGCTCATCGGTCAGTTTTCCGGCAATGAGCCTTCCTGAGCCTGAAAGAAGTTCCTCGCGGTTAAAGATCGTATCGCATATCGGACAGGTGTATTCTTCCTTGGAGAGATAAGATACTTTTAATTCCTTTGCCTTAAATTCCTTTGTTTTATATTTCATCTTCTGCCTGACCAATTTTAATTCTTACTTCTCTGGGTTCTACCCTGAAGCTTAAACCGGCGACAGTTCCTGAAAGAACGCTCAAAACATAATCTCCGCTCTCACTGATATGCGAACAATCAACTTTTACAAATCCGGCCGGAGGAACAAAAGACTCCACAATATTACGGTCATATCCCTCGATACGGATATTCGCCGTTGCTGTTTCCAGTTCCCCGGTAAATTGCTCTTCCAGTCCGGTTACGGTAATCGGAACATTGGAGATATTCCTTACAGCAATGATCTGGCTTATGGAAGCAGAAAAATTAACGGTTCCGTCCCCGCGGATCACAATGAGAGGATCGTTATGCAAAATCGGAGCGCTTACGGAAAAATCGCTTCTGCGGGCGGAAAGATCAATATAGTCTGTATAGAGCTCTGAAATATTTCCCATAACGGCTGCCGGGCCTTCAACCACAACCTGATTCGGTTCGATGGAATAAGAGTTCATATTGTAGCCCGCTTCCACCTGCCCGATGAAATTCACTGAAACAGGAACAAATTTGCTGATTTTGAGATCCATCGAAAAAGTTATTTCCATGGGATCAAGGGTTATTTGCAGGGGCTCCACACCCTGGGCAGTGCCTTTCTTCCGCAGCTGAACCGCGACAGTATAAGTTCCCGGAGTTTTAATATCTCTTAAATTAACGTAGGCTTCTATATCATCTTCCAAAATGGAGTTTAGTTCCTGGCTCTCTCCCTTAAGGCTTACCTTAATAACCCGCGGATAGGAATTTGAAGGCATCATGGCGTTTATTTGCTCAACAACTATGGGAGTGTAAAAAACCCTGGTATCAAGAAGACTCATCCGGTGATAAATCAGCAGGAGAATGGACAAAGCCAGCGACAAAACTTTGACAGGCCAGTTTTCCACCGCTCTGGCGAGAAATTTTCCAGGGCTCAATTTCTACTCCTCTTCGCCTTTAAGAGGAACCGGGTCCAAAAATGCTTCGCCGGATATTTCCGGAATTCCGCTGTCTTCTCCTTTGCGGGCGCCGCGATCCAGGAGTTCTTTCAGTTTACGGGTTATTTCGACGGTCGAGAGATCGTAAAATATTTTCCCGTCGACTACGAGGCTTATCGCCCCGGTTTCTTCCGAAACCACAAGGATCACCACATCCGATTGTTCAGACATACCAAGGGCCGCCCGATGGCGGGTTCCAAAACTTTTCTTGATGTTCGGCTGCTCTGAAAGCGGAAGCAGACATCCGGCGGCAACAATCCGGTTGTTCTGAATTACCATCGCGCCGTCGTGCAGGGCTGTATCAAACTCAAAAACCGTTACTATAAGGCTTGAAGAAATATCCGCGTTTAATCTGGTTCCCGTGTCAATTGTGTTTTTTATGTTTACCCGGCGGGAAAAAACAACCAGCATTCCCCGCCTTTTGCTTGAAAGCATTTCAGCGGCGGTTACGACGGCTTCAAGCTGCCCCAGCCTGCCCTTGCTGTCGGGCCTGAAGAGCTCTCCCTGTCCAAGCCGTATTATGATCCTGCGCAATTCCGGCTGAAAGACAATCGCCAGTGTTATTAAAAGTCCCGGAGCCAGAGACCTTAAAAGCCACTCAAGAGTAGAAAGCCTAAGCAGGGCCGCGAAAACGTATACAAGCGCCAAAAAGCTGGCGCCCTTTAAGATCTGCGCGGCCTGGGTCTTTTGCAAAAGATCGTATGTTTTATAAAGCAGAACGGTGAGGATCAATATGTCCAGAACCGGGCGGATAAAATCAAATAAAGATCTAAAATTCAGAAGCCATTCCATCATTGCTCTCTTGTGTTATGGAAAATAAAACCTTCGCAAGGTCAACGTGTTCTTTTACGTCATGAACCCGGATTATATCCGCCCCCAGCAAGATGGCCGTGGAGTTTACCGCCAGGGTTCCTGCGAGCCTGTCTTCTGCAGTTCCCGCCACACCAAAGCGGCCGGTTAGTTCGCCGATAAAACTTTTTCGCGAAAGCCCGACCAGTATAGGATAATCCTTCCCGCATATTTCCGCAAGAAGGCGTATTATTTTGAGGTTGTCTTTAAGGCCTTTGCCGAAACCAATGCCCGGATCAAGAATGATCTTTTCAGAGGAAATCCCGCCTGACAACGCCCGCTTTATGGAATCATCAAAAAAAGCTCTTAGCTCCTCCACGACATCTGAATAAGAGGGAGCTTTCTGCATGGTAAGGGGTTCGCCCTTTTTGTGCATCAGTACAACAGCCGCGCCTTTTTCCGCGCAGACTTTCGTCATTTTTGGATCGTCGTCGGCTAAAGCTGAAATGTCGTTGATTATATCCGCCCCTGCGTCAATGGCCGCGCCGGCAACAGCCGCCTTACGCGTATCCACTGAAACCGGCAGGGATGAGCACTTTCTAAAGGCGCTTATCACTGGAATTAGCCGCTTAAGCTCTTCTTCTTCGCTTATGTAGGATGCGCCGGGTCTTGAGGACTCGGCCCCAAAGTCAACAATCGCAGCCCCATCTTTTTCGGCGGCCAGAGCTTTTTCAACTGCATCCTTTCCAAGCGCCCTGGAGGGTGCGTAAAACGAATCCTTGTTGCAGTTAACAATCGCCATCACCAGAGCCGGCCCGGAAAAGTTGAGCGATACGCCGGAAGGGAGTTTCAAACGAAACCTCTCATGCTTTCCTTGCCAAATGTCTTGAAAGTCTTGATTGTTGTTATTCCTACCGCTCTAAAAACGGCTTCTGAAATACCTGCGCCGTCAAGCCCGTTTCGCCTGAGCAATTCGTCCCTCGTTCCTAAAGCGTCGAATTCTTCCCTGACGGCCAGAACAGACAATTTACAGGAACAGTTACGGCGAAGGACAAGCTCTGATAAATATTCTCCAAAGCCTCCGGAAACTCTGCCTTCCTCGGCGATTATCACAAATTCATAGCGATCAAGAATCGCGGCAAGATACGCCTCATCCACCGGCTTTAAAAAGCGGAGGTTGTACAAGTCCGCTGAAATATTTTCGTTCTTTAAAATTTCTCCCGCCCGCACTACATGGGCGTAAAGACTGCCTGTAAACATAACGCAGATTCGCGCCCCTGTTTGCCTGATCCAGACTCCCCTTCCCTCTTCAACGGGAAGAAAAAAAGCCGGCTCGTCTGCTTCGCAGTAGGACGGGCAAATTGCCTTGGGATAGCGGATCATCACCGGCCCGGGGTGAAATAGAGCCCAGCGCAGCATTCCGACAAGCTCCTCGTCCCCTGCCGGCGCGAGAATGGTTATGCCCGGCGCGGAACGGAAAAGGCTGATGTCAAATATGCCCTGATGGGTTTCGCCGTCATCGCCAATCAACCCAGAGCGATCCAGGGCGAAAATCACAGGCAGATTTTGTAAACATACATCGTGTATTATCTGATCGGCTCCCCGCTGAATAAAAGTCGAATAAATAGCGACTATAGGACGAAGGCCCATTGCCGCAAGGCCGGAGGCAAAGGTAACGGCGTGTTCTTCCGCGATTCCCACATCAAAGAAGCGCTCAGGAAAAGCCTTCCTAAAAGGAGAAAGGCCTGTTCCCTCTTCCATTGCCGCGGTAATCGCCACTATCCTTTCATCCTCTCCGGCGGCCTCAAGCAGAGCGCTTCCAAAAACGGCGGTAAATGTTTTTCTCTGCGAACCGGCCTTCAAGTCCTGACCAATCAAATCCTTGTCTATACTGAACGCCGGAACGCCGTGATAAGAGCCGGGGTTCTCCTCGGCAAAACTATAGCCTCTTCCTTTTTGGGTAATCACGTGTATTACTACGGGCTTTCGGAGGTTCCGCGCATCTTTTATTACCTGGATTAACTGCGGAATGTCGTGCCCGTCGATGGGCCCAACATATTCAAAACCAAGGTCAACAAAGAAATTATCAATGTAAAAAACAGCCTTCACGGCGCGCTTTAAGCGCACAATAATCTTAAAAAGGATTTCCCCGGCGAAGGGTATTTTTTGAACCATACCGTCAAAAGCCCTGCGGAACCTCTGGTATCTGGCTTTCATTGAAAGCCGGGAAAGGTATTTGGAAAGCGCCCCAACGCTGGGGCCGATGGACATGTTGTTATCGTTAAGGATCACCACCAGGGGAAGGGCCAGTTGGCCGGCGTGGGAAAGGGCCTCGTAGGCAAGGCCGCCTGATAAAGCGCCGTCGCCGATCACCGCCGCGGCCCGGGTCGATTTTCCCAGGAGCTTTTCCGCCGCCAAGATACCCAAGGCCGCCGAAATTGACGTTGAAGCGTGGCCTGTGTTAAAAGCGTCGTGGGGGCTTTCGGAAATCTTGGGAAAACCGGCTATGCCGCCTGACTTGCGAAGGGATGAAAAATAAGCGTATCTTCCGGTAAGTAGCTTATGGGCATAGCACTGATGCCCTACATCCCAGATTATTTTATCCGTCGGGGAATCATAAACGCGGTGCAAAGCAATCGTTAACTCCACCACCCCCAGGTTGGAAGCCAAATGCCCTCCGTTTTGGCTTACTGTGGAAATAATTAACTCTCTTATTTCGGCGGCAAGACGGCCTAAACCCTTGTAACTTAAGGTTTTAAGGTCTTTTGGAGAATTTATAACCGGTAAAAGAGGCTTTTGCTCCTGCATTACAAAAACAGCCTGTTTTCAGCACAAATAGCGGCTAAAGCCTATTTGTTCTTGTGTCTATTTTTTCTGAGCTTCTTCTTGCGTTTGTGGGTCGCAATTTTCCGTAGTTTGCGTTTTCTTCCGCAGGGCACTATGGACTCCTTGGGCTTTTGCCAAAAAATGGATCCTGTTCAGCAGGTATGTAGAAATATTATCACTCAAAACGCAAAAGAAGGTCAAGTGCCAAATTTACCGCATTTATTTGAGCCTTTTCCAAAAACTGAGGTTTTGGAAAATCCTCATTTGATAATCATATTAATTTTCAGGTTGCCGAAGTCCTCCTGGAAGTCTTCGCCGCACTCAATAATAATATCGTTGTCCTCAGTGGTTATCCAGTTTACAACAACCTTTTTTTTATCAGAAACGCACTTATCCATTTTAGTTAGCATATTATGCAGCAGTTTTGAAGTTGAGCTGTTGAAGTAGTTCATCTCAAAATCGAAGATAAAAGTGCCGAAATCTTTAACCAGGTAAGTGTCCAGCCAACTGTTTACTTCTCTGTAAAATTCCGCGACATTTTCGTGAAAACTCCGGCCTTCGAACCTCATATAGCTTTTTTCTTCATCAATCAATATGTAGGGAGTTGAAACTGTTCTCTCTTTTTCAAAGCGGTATGCCATATCTTTCCTCTTAATTGTATCTTGAAAACACCAAAGCGCCTATACTGTTACATACATTGTAAAATACGATAAACCTTCACTGTAGGGGGTAAACTCGTATTCGATTTTTGAAGTAGCCCGCCTCGCTATTTCCGTAAGCCCGAGCCCCGCGCCTTTGCTTTCAGGATTGTCATTTTCGGCCTTCATCTGCTCCTTGTAGTATTCCCGCAGCCCTTTCTTATCCAGCGTGTTAAGAAAGTCTATCCGGTCTTTCAAAAGCCCTACGCTGCTGTTTTTTATTATATTTCCTGTCTGTACATAATACGATTTATCCTGGCTGCCAAGGACGAAAATACCGGTGGATGTTTCCCTGATCCCTGTTTCACTTTCCTGTCTTTCTTTTCCAGCCGAATACATCAGCATATTGTTCATCTGCTCCACAAACACCGAAAAGACAGCCTGAGAAGCGCTTAGGGACATATCGTCCATATCAAGCCTTTTTTGTAAAAACTCGGCCATACCGTCAATCCCTTCCGCCCACAAAGGACCGCTGTAAATAATGCTGATATTATGCTCCGCGAGTAGTTTGTTGTACTCCAGAATATTAAACCGCATTATTGCCGTCTCCTTCCTGATCGCCGAATTTTAGATGGGTGTACTTGTTGCGCCCGTTATTTTTTGACACGTACAGCGCTTCATCGGCGCGTTCTATGTAATCCATGTATTGATGGTCGTACTCCACTTTGACTGTCGTCGCTCCAATAGAAATGGTTACGTATTTTGCGATATCGCTGCTTGCATGAGGTATGCCAAGGGAAATTACGCTTTTTAAAAGCCTTTTCGCTATCATTCCGGCGCCGGATTCATCGGTGTTCGGCGCTATGACCACGAATTCCTCGCCGCCGTATCGTATAACATAGTCGTCCACCCTCGCGGTCTTGGAAAGCGCTTCCGCGATAGCCCTAAGGCATATATCGCCCATCTTATGGCCATAGGTATCGTTGTATTTTTTAAAAAAATCTATGTCCAGCATCATGACAGTCAGCACCCCGCTGACGCGGGACAAAACCTGCACAATCCGCCTGAAGTTGTCCTCCATAAAGCGCCGGTTATAAATACCGGTCAAGGCGTCAAAATGAACTTTTTCTTCCAAATTCAGGTTGATTCTGAATAAGCCATTTGAAGTCCTGTCGGCGAAATGTATGCTCTTGCGGAGCTGTTTCAACAGTATCCCGTATTCTTTTACAAGGGACTCAAATTCCTCAAAGCCGAAAGAAGCGCCGTTTCTCACTTCCTCAATACGTTTTGTGCCATCGTCAAATATCTTCTGCTCGTCTTCAAATAAATCCAAAGGTGTTCTTCTCCTTTAAGCTCTCATTCCCACGGAAACCCTAAGGTCTGAAAGATAATAATTGTATATCATCAACACGCATCTCGTCACCTCGGTATTCCTCAAAATTTTTCCATAGTTTTTCTGAAATGACGCTTAGTTTTTCTTTGTGGCTCGATAAAATAATCTGTTTAAATGACTTGTATCCGAAAGGAATGGATAATGGCCCCCCCGGTTGATCAAAAAAACCATCCGAACCGATATAGAAAGTATTATTCGGGTTTGCTTCAATATTTACCACATTTATTTCATCCTTGCTCTTCAGCCTGCCTTCTCCCACAGCTATCCTCTGCCCCTTGATTTGCCGCACTTCTTTGCCGTCGCAGACAAAGACGGGGATATGCCCGGAAGAAATACTGACGCTTCCGTCCCTTGCAATAAACAAAATTGCCAAATCACAGCCGTCCTGAATTTCATCTAAACTCCGCTCACTGTTATTTACACTGAAGTAATTGACAAGTTTTTGTTCGATTTGCCATATTATTCCGGCGGTGTCATGGCAGTTGCTTGACCGGATGCAGGCTTCCAGCGCCGATACAACAAGCATTGTAAGCATCGCGCCTGAGGTTCCGTGACCCGTACAATCGCAGACACAGAGTATAGTACCCCGCTCGAAGTTTTTCAGCCAGAATATATCGCCGCCTACTATGTCGCGGGGTTTCCAGATAATGAAATAGTCCTGGAACGCCTTGTCAAAGGCATAGTTCCTCGGCAGCATATCGCGCTGTATTTTACTTGCGTAATTAATGCCCTGAATTATCGTTTCCGTCGCTTCTTCCGCCTCGCGGGTTTTTTCTTTGGCGACAAATATCATCTGTTTTAAAGAAGCCACCATATCGCGCAAAGACTGCGCCAACACGCCAACCTCATCTTCGCGCCGGACAGAGAGTTCGGCTTCCAAACGCCCGAGAGATACAGTTTCGGCATAGCGTATTGTTGAGCTTAGCGCTTTGGTTACGCCGTTTACCGTAAAAAGAACGATAACCGCCAGCAGTATGGCAACACCTGCCGCAAGGATTATGATAGCCCGAGTTACAAAATCGGAAGGGGCGTAAAACTCACTGACCGGGGCGATAACTATGGGGAACCAGTCTGTGGAGTTGCCGCGTTCGACAAACAGCATGGACGGAAGGCCGTCAATATTGTCCTGAAAAGCGAAATGTCCCATGCCCAGGGCATTGATACGCCCCAGCAGACTATCAGGAATCTTCTTCCCAAGGAAATCGTCGCTCTTATGCCCGATGATGGTTCCGGCTGAGTTTACGATCATGGCATAGCCGTGCCCTCCAAGGAGTTCTACGGGGACAACATAACGGTGGTTGATCTCATGAATCATTACGCCGGCAACAATAACGCCTATAACATTTTTTTCTTCAAACACCGGAACGGATATAAATGAGACGAGGCGTCCGGTGGAACGGCTTACTTCGAGCTCGGAAATGTAATTTTCACCCTTCATACTCGCTTTGAAATAATCCCTGTCGGAATTATCGCTGCCCGCGCTGCCGGATGTACTGGCCACAACGATACCGGAGCTGTTCAGTGCAAGGATATTGTTGTATATGGGATACCGCTTTATCAAAGCGTGCATGTATTCCTCAAGCTCACCGGGGGAGGTCTGCCCAAGCACAACAGGCTTTACGGAGGGATGGAGCACAATGGCGGACAGATCCACCTGCGCGGTGGAAATAACAAGGCCTATGTATCCGTTCAGGCTCTGGGCGGCGTTGAGGCCGTCGGTAACGGCTGCTTCGGTAATGGCATTAGAAGTAATACGGCTGCCTATGTACGCCATAATAAGCGCTGCCGCTATGACAGCGCAAAAAATGGGTACAATAAGTTTCATGCGTATCGTTCTAAAATACCGCAATTTCTCCATCGTATATATTATTATCGTTTATATTGTACTATATATTAAACAATGTTACTAACAAATAAACAGGCGCGGCAATTTCTCCTGCGCCGTCACGGCTTAACAGGAGAACATATCTTCAACGGCAAAGAGGGCGTAATGACGTTCATTAAGCGCTCAGGCTGCCTGCAATACGACCCGGTGGACTTATGCGGCAGAAACGCCGACATCGCTCTGCATTCGCGGGTCTCAGGCTATACACAAGAGCTGCTTGAAGAACTGCTTTACAAAGAGCGGCGTCTAATCGACTACTTCGACAAGAATTTGTCAATTTTCCCCGTTGAGGATTTTCCGGTATTTGTGAGTGAGAAACCAAGCGGCGGATACGCGGAAGCCTACGACGCGCGGGGCGGTGAAGCGGTTCAGCAGATTAAGCCCCGCATCAGGCAGTTAATCGCCGAACGGGGATACATCAGCGCGAAAGATGTCGATGTTGACGAGAAGATCGTCTGGCACTGGGGTACGCTGACCTCGCTTCCCAGGGCCGCGCTTGAATCGATGTACTTCCGAGGGGAACTTGTCATCCACCACAAGACAGGCACGAACAAGAGTTATGCCTTTACAAAAGATCTCCTGCCGGCGAAAGTATTGAACGCTGCCTTGCCTTTCAAGACAGTGGAAGAGCGGCAGGCGTGGCTGGTGAAACGCCGCATAGGCGCTGTCGGGATGTTATGGAACAGATCAAGCGACGCGTTCCTGGGCTCGCGGCTGAAACCGGCCCAGCGCGCGGCGGCATTCAACAAACTGCTGGCGGAAGGAGAGATTTTCGAGGTCAGCGTGAAGGACATAAAAGAGCCGTTTTATGTCCGCGAAGACGAGCGCGCTGAGCTTGAGGAAGTCCTTTCCGGAGCGGAATACCGGGCCAGGCCTGAGTTCATTGCGCCGCTGGACAACCTTTTATGGGACAGACGGCTGATTGGGGCGCTTTTTGGATTCGAGTACAAATGGGAAATTTACACGCCGCAGGCAAAACGAAAATACGGCCCTTACACGCTGCCGTTTTTATACGGCGATAATTTTGCGGGGCGCGTTGACATAACGCGCAGGGGCAGGGCAATTCTCATCAATAAAGTCTGGACAGAAAACGGCAAATCACTGACAGGCAAGATTAAGACCGCGTTTAATGATTGCGCTAAACGCTTCGCCGAGTTTAACGGCTGCGAAAGAATAGAAAAGCTAAAAGACGCTTACTAATTTGTGTCTAAAAAAAAGGGCTGCCCGATACTTATTGGACAGCCCCTTTTGTACCAATTTGCGTTTACTTGTTTAACTTCGCTAAATCAAGGATCAGGTACGCCTTCATGACATTCAACTCATCCCAGCAGTAGTTGTAGTAACTGACGTCAATCATGCACATTATCTGTGAGTTGCTCCAGGCTTCGTAGCCAAGCATCTCGTTCAATGGGAATACCAATTTCCCGTCCCTGTATAAAGTGTCAATTACCAGCGCCGGAGTATTGGCGGATGTAGCTTCATGCGCCGCCCATGTACTGCCATCCCCTTCGGGTATAAGGTGCATTTGAATGTTTGTGGCGGCCGGTTTAGAGGCTACTTCAAGCACAAGCGTTGTCGCCGCCATAAATGTTTCAAGCTTTATTCCCGTGGCGACGTTTCCCTGATCATCCACATAGCCCTCGCTTGCCCAGCCTTTTTGACGGGCAGGCGCTCCCTGAATGGAGTTCGGCGGCAGCGGAAGAACGTAAATGCTCGGGTCTTTTTGAATAACCGGAGGCGTTCCGTCGCCGGTGCGCTCAAGCGTTAAAATGTCAACGTCCGCTCCGTCGGGGTAGAGACGGTTACCGGCGTCGTTCGGGTAGGCGACATTTGAACCGGACGGAACATTAACGCCAATTCCGTCGTTGATGAAAAACAGCTCGACGTAATAGTTACCCGCGGGCAGGTAGAAATCCTTGTCGGCGGCAACCATCGGGGCATCCTTCCAGCCGCTTTCCGGAAGGACGGCGTCCGCCGGTACGACAAAGGTACACAGTATATTGTAATCCGCGTCTCTTAACAGGATCGTCTGAGCCTTCCCGCTGTTGTTCACGGCGCCCAACGCGGCTTTGTATGTGCCCGCTCTCTCCACATTCAGGTCGTAACGTATCCATTCGCCGATGTGCGTTTTTGTGATATACGACTCACTGGGCCCGCGCCCTCCCAGACCGTTAGCCGGTCCATCAGAAGGATCGCTGCGTTTGCCGCCAAGGTTATTTTTGGCAAATTCCTGTTTGGTCAGATACGCGTAGTACATATCCCCTTTCTTCCAGCCAACGAGTTCGACCTGGTTGACGCCTGCCGCCGAGATCGTATGAACATCGACCCACGGTATGGGGATATCGCTTACCGATTCCTTGAACATATTTAACGCGGCGGACAGAGCAACCACCGATGCGTCAGCCGCGGCCTGTGTGGACAACCTGTCTATATAGGATAGCGACTCTTTGTCCAGAACATCCTTCAAAGCGGCTTTTGAACCGGCGGGGTACTGGCCTTCCCACATACCCTCGACGGCTGAAGCCAGCGTATTCTTTACATCGTCTATCAGGGACTTCAGCGCCGCTTTGTTGGTGTTTACCGTAAGGGCGTAGTAGGCGTTATACAGAGCGACATAAGCGGCATTGATGTTGGCAGGCGAGCCGGAGAGCGCGTCTTTCGCCGCGGTAATCGCGTTCTGGAAGACATACCAGCCTCCTGTGATGTTGACAGTCTGTTTCACAGCCTCACAGTCCGGAATCAGCTTCTCCAAATCGGCGCGTGTGGCTGTCTTGCGCAGGGTGATGCTGTCGGTTACCGCGTCGGTATCGGAACGGTAACATACAAAGGTAAGCGTATCGCCGTCGATGGTTATCACCGAATACTCAGGTACGCCGATCAAGCCGTGTGTATACGCGACCCATTCCTGAGTTTCAGGCGCGTACATTTTTTCGGTAGCCGATCCGGACAGCGCCATATACAGTATGCCTTGCGGCAGCACATACACGCCGGGGTTCTGCTTGACGATATTGGTTCCCAGGGGATCCAAATTGGCGGACATTTGAGCGCTCTGTATCTTGTTTCCCTTCATAAACATTGAACGCCCGTAGACATGGTCATGCCCGTTGATGGCAAGGTCGATTCCAAACTCATCGAGGAACGGAGACCAATCAGGCTGCATTTTTTGCGCGTCCTGATACGCGGTTCCCGCATGATCGCCGGTTCCGTAAATATCATGGTGAAACAGCGCTATTTTCCATACCGCGTCCGGATAGGAAGCGACTGCTTTCTTCATGAATTCTCTGTGCACCTCGACGCCCTTGACATTGGAGTTGAGGCATATATACAGCGTGTTGCCGTAACTGAAGTAATAGTTGCCGCCGGCGCGCACATAGAGGTCATCGCTTTTGTCTACGGTCAGCTCATAGTAATTGGGCCAGTTATAGTGCAGAGGCATTAAGGCGACTTGCTCCGCCGGTTCGCCGATGAAGTCAAAGGTGTCGTGGTTGCCGATTGCGGCCGCAACGGGAAGACTCCTGAGGGTCTTGGGCGCCATTACAAAATCCCACTGTTCCATGTTGTTGCTTTTATCCGCCTGGTCGCCCGCGCTTAGCAGAAAGCTTGGGTTCCCCGCTTTGGCAATCGCTTTTTCAAGCGTTTTCTTCCAGGCCTCGCCTTCTCTGGCGTTAAGCAGCTGCGGGTCGCCTACCGCTATAACGGTGTACGCGCCGCCTGGAATCCCTGTCTTGAAGGTGTAGACCGGGCTCCACTCATAGCCGTCGCCCACCCGGTAGGCGTATTCGGTATTCGCCGCAAGTCCGGTTACAGTGGATTTGTTGCTGTCATAAACAGATGTACCGGCGCTGGTTATGCCGATGAATAGAGCTGCGTTCTGAGGCATTACATCGTTGATAACCTCTGTCTTTTTCGCCAGCTGGACTACGGCGTTACTGGCCGTTCCCTTCTCGGTCAGCCACGCGAAATTCATTTTTGTCGCGTCGGCTCCTGGGGTAAGACTGATGTGAGTCGCGAAGGTTACATAATTTACCGCTAATTTAACGGTGTTAAATATATCGAATTCTTTTGCCAGGTTTATTCCGTTTACGCCGTTTCGCGCGGTACCGCCCCTGTTTTCACCAGTTTGGGTATACCTGTCGGCTCCCCCATCGGGTCCGGCGTCAACGGCAAAAAGGATATATATCTCGTTCGCAACCCTGCCTGTAGCGTCATCGCTGAGCAGCGCTTTTGGAAACTTGATACTCGCTGTATTAGTACCGCTTCCCAGGGCATCAGTCAGTACAATCTTGCCGGCAGCCAGGTTTGCCGATGTCGCAAAAGAAATATCCGCTATTTCTCCGGCGTTTCCTGATAAGTCGGTCCATGCCAGAATTCGTCTGGTGGAATTGTGCGCAACGCGGTAGTTAAAGTTCAAGCTGCCGCCCTTACTGCCGCGAAGTATTACCGGGTCAACGCCGATGCCGCTCAATTTGAGTACATGGTTGTCAGTACCAATAATGCTTACATTTGCTTCAGCGGGATAGGATTTCCAGACAAATATAGTAGGTTCAAGCTCTACAGATAGTTTTACGGTGTCAAATATGTCGAATTCTTTTGCCAGGTTTATTCCGTTTACGCCGTTTCGCGCGGTACCGCCCCTGTTTTCACCGGCCTGGGTATACCTGTTGGCTCCCCCGTCTGGTCCGGCGTCAACGGTAAAAAGGATATATATTTCATTCGCGACATTGCCTGTAGCGTCATCGCAGAGCAGCGCTTTTGGAATCTTTATATTCGCGGCGCTGGTTCCGCTGCCCAAGGCGTCCGACAGCGCAATCTTACCGCTGGTCAGTCTTGCCGATGTAGCAAAAGAAATATCGGCTATTTCTTCCGCATCTCCTGATAAGTCAGTCCACGCAAGAATTCGTCTGGTGGAATTGTGCGGTACGCGGAAGTTAAAGCTCAAAACGGCGGTATCGACGCGGCGCAGTACGCTCGGTTCTATACCGATGTTACTTAACTTAAGCACATGGTTATCAGTACCTATGTTGCTCACAGCCGCGTTCGCGCCGTCAATTTTCCATGTATAACCAATGGAAGCGTCGGCATTTGCCGGTGGCGGGGCATCTACGGGAACGGGGACACTGACAATTGTCTGGGGCAGGGTATCCGTAACAGGTACGTCAGGTACGCTGTCTCTTGCCCAGCCCCCGTTTGCGAAAACATTTGTCGGTAGTGCCATAATGACCAGGGTGAATAAAAACGCAAGGGTTCGCTTCATTACTTTTTCCTCCATTTTATACTATTAACTTCAAATGTATATTATGTTTCCGCACTAACAGCTTTGTCAAGAAAAAAGCGCTGATTAGCGAAATCAATTTTACAAACGTTTGTTCGACGGCTAGACAAATATATGGAGAAATAAGGAATTCAAGAATAGATTCTACCACGAACGACACGAACACCACGAACCCTTACTCCGATATTTGTCGGAAAATCCTCATGCTCCTCAACTGAGCCCAAAGGGCGTCGAACCGGAGGTTCACGGTTCCCCTCTTGATCCATCTTATTTCATAGAACTTGAAGGTTAAAAATGGTTTTCCAACAGCAAGTTCGTGTTGGTTAGTGAGGTTCGTGGTAAATTATTTGAAAATTGATTTCCGTGGCTGATTAATTCAAATCTGAAATTTCACCTAAATTAGGCATTGCGTCTCCTTCGCAATCAATCCACTTTACCCCTGGAATTGACGAGAAGAAGGTTATCTGCCTTTTTGCGTAACGGCGGCTGTTTTGGGCGACAAGGGCCTCTAGACCAGAGAGGTCTTCGGAAAGACGCCATGCGCCGCCGGGATCCCGTACAAAAAACTCGCGGTAGCCTATAGCCTTTAGGCCGGGATTTTCCGGGGTGAAACCGGCTTCGTAAAGGCGCCTTACCTCCGCGGCAAGGCCGGCCCTGAACATCGCCGCCGTACGCTCGTTGATGCGGCGGTATAGCTCTTCCCGGCTTCGCCTTAAACCGACAAGCAAAAAGCGGAAGGGCGAATTGTCTGGGGAGCTTCCTGATTGCTCATTCCACGGAGAGGCGTATGAACTAAGAGGCCGATCCGTTAGCCTGAAAACTTCCAAAGCGCGCAGGAGCCGGTATTCGTCGTTGATGTGGATGCGGGCGGCGCTAACAGGGTCGGCCTTCGCAAGTTCTTCCATCAGGGGAGGAGCCCCCCTTAAAGCGAGTTCTTTTTTTAATTCAAGTCGGAGAGCCTCATCTGAGGGAGGGGCTTCGCTGAGGCCCATGACCAGGTTTTTAATGTAAAAGCCTGTCCCGCCTGAAACTACAGGCAGGGCTCCATGCGCCAGCGCCGCATGGCAGGCTTCTTCCGCAAGGCGCACAAAATCCCCGGCGTTAAACTGCTCATCGGGGTTTCTTATGTCTATGAGGTGGTGAGGCGTTTTCACGCGTTCTTCCGCCGTCGGCTTGGCGGTTCCTATGTCCATGCCCCGGTAGACCTGCATGGAATCGGCGGAAATTATTTCTATATTTTTGTCCAGACGCTGTAGGAGAGCGGTCTTGCCCGAAGCAGTCGGGCCAAAGAGAACAAAAACAAGCGGTTTCATTGGGAACCTCTCAAAACCAAATTGGGTTCCCTTTGATCTATCAAATTATTGATTGTCCAGACGGAATTCTATTTCTTTTGTAAACACCTGCCGCGCCGCCAAAGATACTACCTTGCCGTCGTTATCGTCGATCCAGTACTTTACATCATCATCATTTGCCGAGTAAAGCATGGACAGTTGATATGAACGCCTTGAGGAGGCGGCGGTTATTTCGTACATATTTTTTTCGTACCCGATTAATTCTTCCAAAGGAAATATCATTTAGTTCTCCTCGTTTCTCTAAACATACTGTTCGGCTATTTTCCTGAATTCATCCTGAATCGCAGGCAGAGCGTCGCAAACGACAGGATCAAACTGCGTTCCCCTGCCCTCACTGATCATCTTTACCGCTTCCGAATAGGGAATTGCCGCCTTATACACACGGGCGCACACTAAAGCGTCGTAAACATCGGCCAACGCGGCGAGCCTCGCGACCAGCGGTATCTCTGTTCCGCTGAGACAGCGCGGATAGCCCTTTCCGTCCCAGCGCTCATGATGACCGTAGCATATATCTTCACAGTGCTTCAAGTACAGCGAAGCATTCACATCTCCAAGTTCACCGATGATCTCTTTTCCCTTTGTCGTATGGGTTTTCATAATATCGTATTCTTCCGGGTCCAGCCTTCCCGGCTTTAAAAGAATACGGTCAGGTATGGCAATCTTCCCAACATCATGGAGGGCCATGGATTTTACGATAATATCAGGCTGCATTTCTATTAGCTGGTCTGCGTAAGGCGACCTTGATTTAATAAGGTAGTCTGCCAACGCGCCCACAAAAAGCTGGGTACGCTTGACGTGTTCCCCGGATTCCAAATCGCGGTGCTCAATTACATTTGCCAAACCTTGAAGCGCGTTATTCAGGGTTTTGTTTGCCTCTTCGGTCTTTTTAATTACTTCGGCAGTCTTTTGGGCTACCATTTCCTCAAGGCTGTCGCTGTAATTCTTCAGCGAAATCTGGTTTTTTACGCGCAGTTGCACTATTTCAGGAGTAAAGGGCTTGTTGATAAAATCCACCGCGCCGGCCGCCAACAGTTCGGTTTCCGAATCGTTTGCCGCTGTAATAAAAATAACCGGGATACGCTTAAAAGTTTCGTCGGTTTTGAGAATTTCAAACATTTCCTTGCCGTTCATCTCCGGCATTTCCACATCAAGAAGAATGATCTTGGGAAGAACCCTGGCGCGGCCGAGTATTTCCAGGGCTTGTTTGCCGTTATTTGCCGTTAAGACGTTGTAATCAGTTTTTAGGATTTCTTCAAGGATCATGACGTTTTCGTCACGGTCATCAACCGCAAGAACAGTTTGCAGCGCGGAATCAGGCATATTGGGCAATCACTTTATCCACTTGAACTAAAGTCTCGGCAAAGCAGGTCTTTAGTTTTTCCAGTGACTCATTCTTTAATGATTTGTTTTTAACCTGGGTTTCAACATCCAGGGATTGATTAAATAACTCCGTAAGGGAGAGGTTTGCCGCAATGCCTTTAAGCGTATGGGCCGCGATCCTGGCTTTATCCCAGTCCTCCGCCTCGGCGGAAGCGGAAAGGGCTTCCAGGTTAGTATCACTCTTAAATTTGGTCAGCAGCTTGGCGTAAAGCTTGCCGTTGTTCATGACCCGCTTTTTCCCCTCTTCCTCATTTATATAGATAACATCGGCCATACAGAACCTCCGGATTTTATCGCACTGGATAATGGATAATATAGTATACCAAAAATGGGACTTTTGGCAAGGAGATTTCACAAAATTCCAGGGCAACAGCGTTTACTTTATTGAGGGCTAAAGGTTGTGTATTGGGGTAAAACAGTAAAATTTGATGAAAAGAGTTAATAGGGGTGAAAACAGATTTACGCTGACGCAGTAATCCGTTCCCGTACCATTTCGCTGACTATCTGGGCGGGGGTTTTGTGGTCGGTGAAAGCCTTTGCGGTCAAATAATTGGCGGTTTCCGAATCCACTGTTATTGAAAGAGCGGCTTTCCGTTGGGTGAAAAAGCCAGTTCCATTGGGACCGGGTTTGGGAGGATTCTTTGTGTAATAATCGTCCCAATAATGGGCTTCTTCTTCGGTCATTCTAGCCATGGTTCTCCTCCTTCGGTAATAAATGGTAAAAGATCGATCTGCACGGCATTGCATGGAATACGCTTATAGTTTCATTATCTATTATGTTATACATGATTTCAAGGGGGTTTCCCTTTAGATCGAAACCGATAAGCAGGTATTGATCTTTCTGCTCACGTTCATTGAACCAGCTGTCGTATTTTGCGGTATCAAGAGGGGAACCTTCGCCCTACGGGCTCGGTTGAGGTTCAAACGCCTTGCGAATGTCATCCTTGGATACTTCGTGACTGAACGCGGCATCATTAAACTCAATGATCGTATCCATATTTTGATAATAACAAGAGTTAGGCGACAATGCAATTCCAGCTTTAAAAGAATATAACCACAAAAAGAGTGACAGACACCCTTGCGTGAACCAAGGTCTATAAAATGCCAGCCAGGTAAATGGCATTTTTCAAGAGATTTTCGCGTTTTTATGAACATATATCTGCCCAATCATACCTCCAACAGCTAAAACCGCAGCCTGGCTCCGGCGTTCACGATGAATCTTGCCCCGGCTGGCCCTTCACTGCCGTCCGGCCTGGGAGGAACCGGCCCCAGCTCTCCTGATTTACCGCCGTTCAAAGTTTTTTGATCCATTGGAAGGCGGGCGGTAAGGTTCAGGGAAAAGCCCTGAAAGAGTTCGTAATTGAAGGCCGCGAAGGGCGAAAAGGAAAGATCGTCAAAACAGAAGACCGTTGAAAGACTGAGATTAGAGTGATCGTTAAAACGGTACAGGGCAGTTCCGTACAGGTAGTGATTATTTGACCAGTTTCCGCCGAAACCCAGGGCAGTGGCCGAAGAAGAGCCGTTAAAAAGGTATTCCGCCAGAACGTAGAGGTCGCCGTCCAAAAAGCTGTAGTCAAAACTGGCGCCCAAAGAAAGAGCGTCAATGCCTTTGGCATTTTCGGGGTTCAAAGTGTATAGCCCGTCAACTACGAAGCCTAGTTCAATATCCGCTTTAAGGGAGAGGCCGAAACGGTGGATACCCTGCCCAAAAGCATTGTCCGGGTTCTGGAAAGCGTACAAAGCCTGCAAGCTTGCCCTGTCCCAATGTTGATCCAGGGATAACCCGTGAATCTCACCGCCTCCCCCTGTTTCCAGGGGGTTTTTGGGGGCCGCTATAAAACCCATAAGTTTAAGCGAGTCCATAGGGTAAAAAGAAGCGTTCAAGCCCAATACGCCCCTGGGCCTGGCGTTGGGAAAAAGCGGATTGCGCGGATTAAGAAAGTCCGAGGAACCCCAGATCTGACCGTAGCCGAAATTGATCCGTAAAAGCCCCGCCTCTGCGTCAATGTAATCGCCGTTGATCCTGAAATAAAGGCGTTCCAGCTCCATACCTGCGGCATAGTTTTGGCCGTAGATGAACGGTGTGGACGCGAAATAAGGGTTTTGAAAACTGCTTCCCGCCAGACCGGCATTTTCAAGGTAATTTCCCGTAAGGGCTGTAAGGTTAAAGGCGGCGTAAAAAATCGCCTTCTCCCCGGCTCTGATGCGGAGCCTTAGATTAGTGTACTCCTCCAAACCAAAGGAGTGCTCAGGTGCATCTCCCGCACCGGCGGTGTAATTGACGGTGGTGTCCGCCACGCCGGACAATTCAGGCCCAGCAGCGAAAAGGAAGTTGCTACCAACAGCAATAAATATGATGACATATATAGTAATTCGTTGTTTCATAATCTTCTCCTAATAATTTTTACCACGAACCACACTAACGCCACGAACTTTTAGTTCGACACTTTTCGTTGTTCGTAATGGTTCGTGTGGTTTGTGGTTAAAGAATACCATTATCACCTCTCCAGATTCCGCTGACTGAACACCGAATCGGCTATAGGTTTATCCAGTATAACGTTCTTCATGACAAAAGTAGTTTTGCTCCCACGCCTTAAGAGGTCCATAATTTCGATCTCTACCGGAAAGCGTTTGCTACCAAAGGTCTCCACTTTAATGAGATTGTACTCCTTGAGCTTTGCGCCCGATAACGCAAAGAGTTCGTAGTGAAGGACATCCCCGTTTTCCTGATCGATCCAAAGCGTGCGCTTGGGGTAGCTTTCGCTGCGGCTTTTCGCGTTGAGTTCCAGCACCCAGGCGGGTCGGCCGTTCCAGGTCTCGGAGCCTTTAAGAACAGGATCGTAGCGGGAAGAGAGAGTCGCGTTGTCAATCGTATCCTCATAGGACAAATCCGAACCCATCATGGACTCCTTTAGCATGTGGCCTGAAATAAGCATGACTCCCTCGTTATCGGGAGAGTACATGTAAAGCCGTCCGCTTTTTTTCAGGTACTTGGTACCCTTGTCCTCGGGATTGGTGAATTCGATAAAGCTGTCTGCGTTTCCCCTGGCCCACGCCTTCATTACTTTCACATAACGGCGGTTCTGATACTCAATGATCATTTCGCCGTCGTACTGAATACTGGTGTAAACCTCGTTGTTATCCACCCTGCGAAGCAATTCCGCCGCGGACGGAGTCTGAGAGAAAGCGAGAGCGGCAGTAACTATCATCAACACAATCACAAATAATTTATTGCGCATAACAACCTCCTAAAATACATCAAACTCAAAAAGATCATCACGCAAAGGCGCAGAGGACGCAGAGGTATAATCCGATTTATTCTTTTCTCCGCGCCTCCGCGATCTCTGCGTGAGGATATTTTTCAAAATTCTCTATCTCCTCAGCGCTTCTACCGGTTCCACGAAGGCGCTTTTAAGCGACGGAATCAGCGTGAAAAGCGAAGCGACAACCACGCCCAAAAGCCAGGCCCGGATAAGAATAAAAGGAGTGAACCCGAGGAAAATCGCGTTGCCCATCGGCATTTCGCTGAAGGTGTTTCCGTACAGATCCCCCAAACGCACAGGATACATAGACCCGACAGCGGCAATAGCCCCGCCGACTATAACCCCGGCAAATGCGCCTAACGCGGCGAGAAAGAGGGACTCAAAAAAGAACACCTGCACAATCTCGCCGCGGGTCATGCCGAGACAGCCCATCATGCCGATTTCCTTTATACGCTCGTGGATGATCATTACCACCGTGTTAATGATCAGAAAACTTGCGACAATCAGGAACACCAGAAAAATAACCGTGTAGATAGGCGTTACCATTTGCATTATCGCGACCCAGAAGTTGTCCCGCCAATCGGTTACCACATTGTCCTGTCCAAGCAGGTTCTGTACCGCGGCGGTAATCGCGCCGCTTTGTTTCTCTTCATTGGCGAAAATCACAAGGGACTGGGTTCCCTCATCCAGTACTAGAAGGCGCTGGAGCCGCTCAATATCGACAATGATGAACTGCTCGTCGTACTTGATATAATCGAAATTGAAAATTCCGGTAATGACCGGACTCCAGATTTTATCTGAAAACTGTGCCGATACCGTTTTCAGCGGAATCCGGTCGCCTATAGTCAGTCCCGACTTGTGAGAAAAGACACGGCCGACGGCGCACTCGTTGGTACCGGGAGCAGGCCAGCGTCCTTCTATGAGGCCGTCGCTTCGATCCGTCAGGTTAAAATGATTCGCCGCCATCTCGTCTTTTATATCAAGGCCCCACAGTACAGCGTGCTTGATCGTGCTTTCCTGCAATGTGGCGAGAGAAGAAATTCGCGGGAACACGGCGCGCACGCCGGGTATTTTCTTAATGGAAGCGGCCAGCTCCTTCCAGCTTTTGCCGTTGGCTACAGGAAACTGCACGGGCATATACTCGTTTTCCGCATCGTACTGAGACGAGACAACTTTGACATGCCCCAGCTCGTAGACTTTCACTACATCGTTGATGTTATTGGTCATTCCGTCAATCATTGCTGAATAAAGCACGATAAAAAACACCGCTATCCCGACTGCCGCGATGCAGAAGATCGTCCGCCGTTTGTTGCGCCAAATATTTCGATAAGCGATTTTGATGAGGGTTCCGGTACCGCCTTGCTTGTGTTCGTTTTTCATATTATCCCCCTATTCAAACCTTAGGCTTTCGGTAATAGGCATCTTCAGCGCCCTGCGGACGGGGAAGAAGGCCATGAAAGACGAGATCAGTGTTGCCACTACGCCTGAACCGATAATCACCGGGATATTCCACATGCTGCGAAAAAGCGATGTAACGCGGAAACCAATACCTTCGCCGCCCATCACATCTACGAATGCGCTAAAATCTATGCCGTACTTCACCATCGGGTAATTGATAGCGCAGCCCAAAATAATCCCCAATACCGAGCCGATGAATCCCAAGAAGCCAGCCTCCAGCATATAGACCAGGATCATTTGCCTGTCTGTCATACCCATCGCGCGCATCATGCCGGTTTCCTTGGTGCGTTCCAGTATGGCAAGGAGAATCGTATTTGAAATTCCCAGGAAGGATAACAACAGCAACAAACCGGCTACCATCTGCGGCATTGTGTTTTCCAGAGCTTCGTAGCCCAGGTAGTCCTGCATGTACTCTTCCCAGGTATGTACCGCCAAATCTGTCGGCAGGGTTTGTCCGTTCACGGCAAGGCCCCGTTCAAGCGCGGCGCTGATCGCGGCGGCGCTTTCGCTTTTTCCGGGAAGGCGGGAATCGGGCGAGTTTTTCTCGCGGATAACAAGTTCCGTTACCGCGCCTTCCAGCATCATGCCGGCTTCATCTTGCAGCACGTCCAGGGGGATGTAGGCGGTATTGCCGTTGGGAAGAGGCGCCGGGGAATTGATCACGCCGACGACCTTTGCGTCCAAAAGCTGGTTCACATGGCGCACCGCCCCTGAAAAGCCTGAACGGATCATGGCGGTAAGAATGGCGTCAAGCGCGTTTTCATCTTCCTCGACAAGAAGATAACCTCCAACAAAATCTTCGTAACTGTAAGCGGCTTCTACCAGCGGCTTGTCCTCGCCGCGCAGGGCGGGCATGAGCTCGCCTTCCCACTTGTCGCTTCGGATTACCTCCGGCACGGCTTTGATGTCGATTACCGCGTTGATCCGCACATCGTTGCGGCCTGAGGCGTCGAGTATGTTCCAGTAGTGGTCAAGATCGGAGCGGGACGCGTTCTTTTTGAGGATCATACGCTCGTTGCCTTCCGTTATTTTTTTCTCTACGTCCCAAAAAGCCTTTTCCCCGGAAGCGGCGTCATATAGCGAGCGGATGAAATTATCTTCCGCGCTGTCGCGTGCCGCCAGAGTGATCAGGGCTTCCAGTTCAGAGCGGTAAGGGCGGCTGGGAATGCCGACTTTGAGTTTTTCCGCCGCTATCGTTCCCAGAGCGATTTCAAAATTACCGTTTTGCACATAACGGCCGAAATCCATAAAGGGGACATAACGCATTGTTTCCGCCTCATACGTTGGTTCTACCCCGTAGAAAATAATGGGCGCGGAGCCGGACGTTGAGAACAGCGTGCCGGAAAACACATAGCGGGGGGCGCTTACATAACCCTCGCGGTAGAGCGCCTCGCGGTACTTTTCCCAGCCTGAAAAGTTTTCGTAGCTGGGCATCTCGTCATTCTTTTCAAAGTAGAGCTTTGTTTGCAGTTTGGCCGCGCCCATCTCGTAGTTGACGATATTCCTCCGCGAGTCGATCATCATGCCTTTAAGCCAGCTATTAATAAAGATAAACGTCGTAACGCTTACCATGATTGCCGCCGAGGTAAGAAGAGTCTTTACCTTGTGCCTTGCCAGATTGCGCGTGGCAATTTTCTTAAGTTCCCAAATGCCTGATAATTTCATGATCACCTCTCTCGTTTCATAGGCTCTTCATCAAGAAGATCATCACGCAAAGGCGCAGAGAACGCAAAGGGAAGAAGCGTAGTTTGGATGCTAAGAGTCTTCCTCTGCGAACTCCGCGAGCTACCTTCGGTTCTAAGCTGCGTGAGGATATTTTAATAAAACATAATGAAAGCATTAGGATGTTAAAAAGTACGAGTTTCATTATTTTCCTCACTTTACCTCGTCAGACTCAACCTGACCGTCTCTGAGGCGCACAATACGGCGGGCGTAGTCCATGACCATTTGATCGTGGGTTGAAAAAATGAAAGTCGTTCCCTCGGACTTGTTCAGGGCAAGCATCAGTTCCAGAATCTCGCGGCCGATTTTGGAATCAAGATTTGCCGTTGGCTCATCCGCCAGAATGAGGGCTGGTTTTTTCACCAACGCGCGGGCAATCGCGACCCGTTGCTGCTGACCGCCTGACATTTCCTTTGGCCGCCTTTTTTCCATGCCCTCAAGACCAACGTCCTTCAACACCTGGGCGGTGCGTTCTTTGATTTCATTCTTGTCCACTCCCAAAAGAGAAAGGGGAAAAGAAATATTTTCTTCTACCGAAAGCACCGGGATAAGGTTATAGGCTTGAAAGATGAAACCGATGCTGTGCCGCCTTAAAATGGCGAGCTGCTGGCGCGTCATTTGCGCCGTGTCCGCGCCTCCGACGTTTATAGTTCCGCCTGTGAGGGTGTCAAGGCATCCGGCAAGGTGGAGGAAAGTGGATTTGCCGCTTCCCGATGGCCCGGCAATCGCGGAAAATTCTCCGCCAGAGAATTCGAGGTTCACTCCGCGCAGGGCGTGTACCGCCTGGCCGTTAAGGCCGTAGTCTTTTACCACGTTTTCAGCTTTTACTACCGTCATTTTTTTCCCCTTCTTTTTTCTTTAGCTCGTTCAGGGCCGCAAGGCCGAAGACATCTCTGGTCTTTAATTCCTCCGCAATCGAGTTCGGTATCAGCATCATGGAGTTACCCGCTTTAAGGCCTTCGTTCAATATTGAAAGTATCTTGAGTTTCAGCGCGCCTTCGTTTTTTGAGTAAATAGAAATCGCCTCTTCCAGTTTTTTGGCGATCTCAATTTCCGCTTCCGCAAGAAAGACGCGGGCTTTCTTTTCCCGTTCGGCCTGTGCCATGCGGGAAAGAGAATCTTGCAGAGCCTCCGGTATTTGTATGTCGGTAATCTCCACATACTGAACCGTGATGCCCCATTCGGTGGTTTGTTTTTCCACTTCTTCCTGAATCTGCTTTTCGATCAAATCGCCGCGTGCCAGGAAGGTAGAGAGGTCATTCTTGGACATAGCGTTGCGTAAGGCCGCCTTGGAAGCAAGGGCCACCGCCTCCTCGTAATTCTCAATTTCAAGGGCGGCTTTCTGTGGATCCCATACCAGCCAGAAACAAAAGGCGTCCACATTCACCGTAACCGAATCGCCTGTGAGGGTTTCCTGGGCATAAAAATCAGTAACCCGTATTCTAATGTCAATCGTTTTGTAAACCTGATCGACAACCGGAATGATTAAGAAAAATCCCGGGCCTTTGACTTTATGGAATTTGCCCAGTCTTAGCACCACTGCCCGTTCCCATTCTTTGGCTTTACGGATCGAAAAGAGCAAAAACAGGGCAAGTAAAATAACGGCGGCGCGCCACGGAGGTTCTTCAAATGCAGCAAGAGAAAGTCCTAACACCACGATAATGGCAAGCAGGACGAGCCGTATAAAAAGAAGAGAAGAATCCGGCCCCTTACTGCGAGGCGAAAACTTTGCCGCGGGCTGAACCGTACCGTTCGGTTTCTTAAATATCATCTTTTTTCCTCCCTATAAGCGGCAATTACCCTTGCCAATTCTCTTTTTTCTACGCCTAAATCCTGCATATCACGGATAAAGCGCCCAACCAGTTCTTTTATCTTGTGATCCGGGCCTTCTCTTTCAGGCTCCGGCTTTTTATCAGAGATATAGGTGCCACTCCCGACCTGGGTTGCCAAAATTCCGCGTATCTCCAACTCTCCATAAGCTTTGGCTATGGTGTTGGGGTTGGTCTTCAGTTCCACCGCCAGCGAGCGTATGGTCGGAAGCTTGTCCCCGCTCTTTAACCTGCCGGACAGAATCGCGTACTCGATCTGCTTGATGATCTGCCGGTATATCGGCACGTCATCGCTCTGATCGAGTGAAAACCGGACGGCTTTAACCTGGGTTCCTGTCTGACTGAGCTTGTTTTCTTTATGCCCGGAAATTGTACCATTCATCTAGTACAATCCTAATTGAACTAGTACAATATGTCAAGCGAAAATATGAAAAAAAAGTGAATTTTTTTTTAATTGAAACTCAAGGAACATCTCAACATCGTATTGTGATTAAAAAGCAACTGTGAGAGAATAATTTCGGTAAATAATTCTGCGGAGGTTCCTATGCTCTTTATTAAAAACGCGATGATCAAGACAATGGCCGGGGAAGACATAAAAAACGGCTGCATTTTGGTGGATAACGGAAAGATTAAGGCGATAGGGCCTAACATCGCCCAGCCAGAAGGGGCCTCTTTAATCGACGCCGGCGGACGGCTTACGACACCGGGTCTGATTGACGGTCACTGCCATATAGGAATGTGGGGCGAGGGCTCGGGCTGGGAAACTTCAGACGGGAACGAATGTGTTGACCCCGTTACGCCGCAGCTCAGGGCTATAGATTCGCTTAACCCGAGGGACGAGGCTTTCGCCAACGCGGTAAAGGGCGGCGTTACGACCGTAGGGACAGGGCCTGGCAGCGCAAACGCCATAGGCGGAACCTTTTCGGCGATAAAGCTCGTTGGGTCAAGAATTGACAACATGATTTTGAAACAGGATTTCGCCATGAAGATCGCCTTCGGCGAGAATCCCAAGAGGGTCTACGACGATCAGCACAAATCGCCCACAACGAGAATGGCGATAGCGGCCTTGATAAGGGAAACGCTGTTCAAGGCTAAAAGGTACTCCGAGGAACTTCTGGAATACGAAAATTCAACCAAGGAAGATAAAAAGAAACCTTCCTTCGACATGAAGCTCGAGGCGCTCCTGCCTGTCATGAGGAAGCAAATCCCGCTAAAGGCCCACGCGCACCGCGCGGATGACATCTTCACGGCTATACGCATTGCCAAAGAATTCGACCTGCTTTTAACGCTGGATCATTGCACCGAAGGCCATCTGATTGTTGACGAACTTGTTAAAGAGAACAGGTACATTTTCGTGGGCCCCACTTTCGGATCAAAATCCAAGCTGGAGCTTCAGAACCTGAGTTTTGAAACCGCGAAGGTTCTCTCCGACGCGGGCCTAAAGGTCTCCATCATCACCGACGCGCCTGTAATCCCCCAGCAGAACCTCGCACTTTGCGCCGGATTCGCGGTCAAAGCCGGCATGAACGGGGAAAAGGCGTGGAAAGCGATCACAATCACGCCTGCCGAAGCGATGGGCGTCGCCGCCAGGGTAGGCAGCCTTGAAATCGGCAAGGACGCGGACATAGTTATTTTCAACGGAGACCCGCTTAAAGACATAGCCAGCACGGTGGCGTACACGATAATCGACGGGAAAGTGGTGTATAAAGGGGAATAGGGGCTGGCGCAGACACATTGTACCCCCAATATTTCTAACGCTCACAACTTGCTAATTAGCCCTCTTTGAAATATATTATTACAGGGAGTGTAAATGGAAATCAGGTATACTTATAAACAAGATGGGAAATTCCTGATTGGTCATATAGACGAATATCCCGAATATCCAACCCAAGCTTTCTGTATAGAAGAACTGGAAGCAAATTTACAGGATATTTATGAAATGATCCATAATGGAACACTTGAAGTGCACAATAAACACGGAGTTATGGAAATAGCGACATGAACCGTCGGGCATTTCTTAAAATGCTGGAACTTAACGGTGTCTATTTTGATCATCACGGAACAAGACATGATATCTATAAGCATAAAGAAACCGGGAAAATTATACCTGTTCCCCGCCACTCTGAATTCTCAAATGAATTCCTTAAAGACATTCTAAAAGAAATTCCAAATAAATAACGAAACTTTGTGTCTCCGCGTGAGTGCCAGTCAACTCCGTTGGCGCCTCGTCAGCAAAACATTTACACAGGCCACTACCCCTCCTAAAACAGCCAGCGAAACAAAAAACACCAGACGCGACGCAAACTCATAATCGCAAAGCCGCTGGAGATGCGGATAAAACAGCTCCCGGTTAATAAGGGCAAGCGAAGGAATATCCTGCCAGGGAAGGCAGATAGAGGCAAGGCGTAGAAAAAGGAAAAGGGCCAGTACCGGGAAGATAACCAGTCCCAGAGCATATAACACCGGTTTCAGAATAATTTTGCGATCTTTACTTAAAATCTGCCCCATATAACGGCGTCCATGCTCTTCTTTTAGGGCAACGAATGCCTCTTTGAATTTATGCGCCAGCGGACGGAGAAGGCTCAGAAAAAGCAGCGCGAAAAAAAGGAGGGGAATAACTATAGCCCGCTCCCACAAAAGATCCGTGATTGTTCCAAAGTTAAAAAAATTGTAGGTCATTTCCTGTATACCCAGGGTCTTCAGGCTGTTCTTCACATAGGCCTCATCAACGCCGCCTAAAGCGGCAGTCAACGCCACAAGCGCGTCCGCGCCGCCTCCACGAACTGACGAAGGCACATAGAGGCGGCTGTGATCTTCATTCCCGTCGTCAATAACCCCTGCAACCAGCCATATCTCATCAAAACCAGTTTTGTTGCGAATCTTAAAACGATTACCAACGATACGGTTACTCCCGAAAATGTCGAAAGCCGCCTTTTCGTTAAGAACCGCCTGCTTTTGCTTGCCCTCCCAGTCCCTGGCTGAAAAAAAGGCGCCATCGATCATGGGCAAACCCAAAACGCGGGAATAGCAGGAATTGGTTCCTATCAGGGTAACTGAGTAATCGCCGGTGGAAAGGCTCACCCTGTCCGAGCATGGGATTTCATAGGTTAAAAGAAATTCTTTTTCTATAAAATCTTCTATTTTGTTTATATCAATCTTGGAGGAATCTTTTTTTATCGGAAGGACAAGGAGAAGATCCCACGCCCGCTTAGCGAGATAAGCGGGGACACAAAGACTCACAAGGCAGAGGATGAGGAGGAGACCGGCTATCATGGGAATTCTAGCTTTCAAAAAAATCCTCCGGGTTTTTGAGAGACACCGTAACGCCGTCAGAAAGAGCCTTACTGCCCACCAGAACAATCGGATCAAAAAAGGTAAGCCCGCGAAGAACCGCGGTGTTCTGGCGATCAGAATCGCCGATAAAAATGTCGAGCCGCTGAAGGTAGTATTCATCCCCCATGATGCCTTTCCGCCGCTTAATCTGGTAAAGAAAATAACCGTCGTTGTCCTGGTTGACCGCGCTGTTTGGTACCAGCACAAAAGACGCGGCGCTGTTCTTTTCAAAGGTAACGTCAAAGGTCTCACCTTCACTGACCGCGTCAGAGCTAATGGAAATGGTTACGGTCTTCCCATGAATCGACGGCTTTATCCGCCTGACCGAACCGTTCAGCACATGGCTTGCGTTGCTTAGTTCGCAGGTGTCGCCCGGGTTTACGAAATTGTTATCCAGAGAAATATTGCACTCTACAAAAAACTCCCGGCCTACGCCGATTGACACAAGCAAGGCGTTCTCAGGAAAGTACCTTCCCCGCTCCACCGGCAGGTTAAGAACGATGCCCGAGGCCGGGGCTTTGATTACCGTGTTGTTCCGGTAATCCCTTAGCAGATCCCTAACGGCTTCCCTTGAAAGTTTAAGGTTCTCCATGTCCATAAGCTTAGAAGTCAGAGTGAGCTCAAGATCGTCGGCTTCGGCGCTGTATTTGAAAAGCAGGGCCTTTAAATTGTTCTCCACGTTGATATGATCGTTTTTACTTATGGAACCCAACTCAAAGGCCAAGCGTGCGTTATTCAGGGCAAGCTTGGCCTTGCTGATTTCCAGCGCGATAATGCCGGCCTGTCCGGTAAAGGCGGACGGCGGCGCGTTCTGTTCCTCCTCACCCGCGTCAGATTCAGTCGCCGCAAGGGCCGTTCGAATATTGTTCAGCCTTGCGCGGAGGCCGCTTATATCCGCCTCAAGTTTTCCGATGTTGTTGCCTATTTCGGCGTAACGCCTCTCGGCGGCGGCAATATCAAAATCCATCTCAAAGAGAACCTGATCTTTTTCTACCGCGTCCCCTTCCCTCGCGAAAACCTTGCCCACCGTGCCGCCGCTTGCCGCGTAGACCGCTTCGGTTTCCGCCCAGCTCGCGATTCCTGAGCTAATCTCCAATTTGGAAAGGCTGCCCCGTTTCGGCTTTGTACCTGTAACCGCGGGCATATTGTAGGTGTAAATGGTTTTTGAAAAGAAAAGTAACAATATGAGAAGAACAAAAATCAAAGCTCCGGTTGTTTTCTTGTTTAGTTTCATCGTTACATTCCTTTATTTAACGCCCGATAGCTCAATGCCCTTTTCCAAATCCTTTTGGCCGGAAAAAAGAAACCAAACAGGCAGAAACATATACACGCAGGATGCCGCGAAAACAAGCGCGGTTCTTCCGTCCGCCAAACGGGATAGGTATATCGAAAGAGGTTCCTTTCTGTAATCGTCGATGAAGATTACCGCCTGTTCCACCAGATTCCAGTATTCGATAAAGATGAGCATGCACAGCGCCGCGATGGTTGACTTGAGCTGGGGGATGAGTATGTGAAAAAGTATATACCAGTTTCCAGCTCCGTCGATTTTGGCGGCCTCGAAATAAGCGGGCGGAATGGCCTTCATGCTCTGGCGCACCAGAAAGACGGCGAAAGGCGAAAAGATACCGGGCAGTATAATTGCCAGGTAACTTTTTTGTATTCCGAAAATCGCGGCTATAATGTAATTCGGCACAAGCACCGCCTGCAGAGGCATGAGCATCACCACGATAAAGCTGAGAAAAACTTGCTCCTTGTATTTCCACTGCCAAAGGGTGAACCCGTAGGCCGTGAGGAGCCCGATACACAGAGCGCCGATGGTAACAGGCAGTGTTATCTTAATCGAGTTAAAAAGCAGAACAAGGAAGGAAGGCTGGTCGATCAAAACCCCGGCGTATTGCTCCACACTTACGGGGCTCGGTATAAGGAGAATGTTTTTGAATCTTTCGGTAAGCCCGGCGCTTAAATCAAAGGAAGTGATCCTGGAAGAATAGTTCAGTAGTATAGCCCGCTCTGTCATAAAAGAACCAGAAATGGTAACCGCAAGCGGGAAAAGAAAAAGCGCGCCGAGAATGACAAGAAAGAAGATAATCCCCAAGCGATTTCTTTTGGACGCCGGATTTCTCATAACGCGGCCTTCCGTTCAAGACGCAGTAAAAACTGCGTAAAGAAAATGATTACCAGAACCAGCGTAGCTGTTGCCGAAGTCAGCCGGGGATAATTCAAAGATGCGAACATGTTGTTCATAAAATGCTGGAGGGTATAAATACTCTCCTGTGGGTAGCTTCCGGTTATAAGGTATATCTCGCGGAAAATCTTGAACGAATTGATGATAGACATTATAAGCGCCAGCACCGCCGTGGACAGCAGGCAGGGAATGGTGATGTGCCTGAAAACCTGGAAGGACGAAGCGTTATCCATCCAGGCGGCCTCGTAATAATCCTTTGGGATATTCGCCAAACCGGAAAGGAAAAGCACCATGTTGTAACCGCAGTTCTTCCAAAGGAAAATCAGGATCATCACAGGCAGGGCAAGGAAAGAATCCAGCCAGTTGATCTTGGCGATTCCAATGGCGCGTAACATTCCATTAAGCGCGCCGTCGTAGGAAAAGAGCGTCTTCCAGAAGAAGACCATTGAACCGGAAGGAATCACCAGGGGAATGAGGAAGACAAGAGAAAACCATTCCCGGCCTTTTACAATCCTGATTACCAGCATAGCGATTCCCAGGGAGATGCCAATGTTAAGCGGCGTCGATATGCCGATAAACCGGAGCGTGTTCACAAGGCCCAAAAGGTAGGCCCTGTTCTTAAACAGCGAGGCGAAATTCGCTAAGCCGATAAAGGAACCGCCTATGGGTTTGTCCATAAAAGCGTAGACCAGTGACAGGCAAAAGGGAACGATAAAGAAAACGCAGAAGCCCAAAAGTCCCGGCAGTACAAACGCGAAGCCCTGACTAAAAAAACCTTGGGCTTTGACTCCTCTGCGTAATGTCATTAATTTTATGTGAATTCTTTTGAATTTTATCACGCAGAGGCGCAAAGGACGCAGAGGGCTACACGTTATGAGAAAACCAGATTCTTCTTTCATGCTTATTCTCATTAAAAAAATAAGAAAAAAATAATAGGGACGCAAAATCATGTAGCAACGCAAAGTTCTCCGCGTTCTCTGCGAGCTCTGCGTGAGATTTTTTTGAAGTGGTTTCTTTCTTAAACATATAATGCTGTCCCTTGCGACTTGTCATCCCATTCCCTTTCCTTCACTCATTGAGATATAGATCAGCTTTGTTTTGTAAAACTCTTGCAACTTCATCCGCGTTTTTTGAACCGCTAAAGTAGTACTGAACTTCGGAGGCGATCATGTCGTTAAGGCTTGTATCTTGCGCAACAAAACAGTTGATGCTGTCCGAAAGCCTTTCCACGGCTGTTTTGTAATTCTGCAAAGCCTGGCGCTGTTGTTCATTCAGAGTGGTCGCATTCCTGAACATACCAGTAAAGGTAAGCTCGGCCGTTTCTTCCCTTGCTTTATTATTAATGGGGAAATCCGTGGTCATTATATTTCCGGAAGTCTGCATTTCAGGCGAAAGAAGGAACTTTAAAAACGCCCAGGCAGTTTCCTTGTTCTTTGATTGGCTGTTAATTGCAAAAGCCCGGCTGTATGTGAAAGGGACAGAACCGTCAGCATTGGCTTGTATACCGGCAATTTCATCATCGGTATCAATACTCATTACCCCGCCTATCATCATTCTGTTTACAATACCTAAGCTGCGTGTAAACTGAGAAAGCAAATTTAATGAGTTGTTTTGTTTAAAATAAAACCTGTCCGTTGGGGCTGCCATGTTCAGCTGCCTGAGTTGTCCAACATTCTGCTGGCCAACATTCTGTTGACCTGTAACTCCCTGGGGTATCAGGCCCTGCTGGCCGTAATTTTTTACCGAGTTAAGCATGGCGGCAAAACTGCCGTCAACGAAATTCGGTTTTTTCGTTTCCAAGTTCAGGTAAGATTGAATGTTCTCGCCCAGAAGTACAGCGAACATATTGCGGGAGTCGCGGGAATAGTCGTTAGTATTAAAAATCTTATAAGCGCCGTTGTATAAACCCATTCCTATCTTTAGCAACTCCTCAGTGCTAAATGATTTATCAATGCCAAACCTGCTTGCCATTTCTGTAGGAATCAGGGTTGTGTCATAAGAAAAATAATTAAAGCCGTAACTCAAAGGCAGGAACCATGTTCCGTTTTGGTAACGGACAGCGTCCAGGATGTTTTCCCTGTAATCGCCCCTGTGAAAGTTTGGATCCATCGCCATATAGGTATCCAGGTTTTCCAGCGTGCCGTTTACCGCAAACTTGTGCAGGGGCAGGACATCCATAGCGTATAGATCAGCTCCGGTTCCGCTCATAAGATTCGTATTGATGCGGCTGATATAATCCGCCCTGCCCTGCGGATCGTTCTGTATCTCCATACGCGTTACCTGCATATTTCCCTGCCCGCCGGTTCTTACTTCAGGCATGGCGGAAAAAGTTTCCACATTCACCTTGGTTCCCGGATAAAGAGCCTCGAAGGCCTTTGCGGCCTCCTCAAGGAAACTCCTGTAAGCCATTGAATCGTAAGCCGAGACTGTTATTTCACCGCTGACAGCCTTGCTAAAAAAATCAGTGCTGATGCCGCTTGCCGCTTGTTTTGTTTTTCCGCCGCAGCCTGCGAGAATTACAGCCAGCACACACTGCAATAAAAATATTCGTTTCATGAATCGCCTCCGTTGAGTATATGAACTATAAATAAATGAGCTGTCTGAACTGTTACTGAACTCTGTCTGAAGTTTTCCTGAAGAAATGCGTTGAAATTATTAATTTATCTCATTGTAACGAGACAACTTTTGCTGTAAACCGTTGCTATGGGAATCCGCCCATGAGCCAGCTCGTGGTGTGGCCTTTATTGACGCAGGTTCTGACCTGGCCTTTTCTCTCCCACACCAATGCTGACTCATAGGCGCCCGTTCCCATAGCAACGGGAATAGTAGATTTAGTTTTGTTCAATAAAACAATTAAAATTCTCAAGATGAATAAAATTCTGCATCTCATCTCACTTTACCAGACGACTTTGCCCGATTTATCGGGGTGTGATGCAGATAATTATTTTACTTGTGAGAACTATAATTTGTTAATTTGTATCCAGTATAATCTCTAAGCTGTTGCGCAAGCCATGACGGAGGCGTGCGGCGTGAGAAATGAATGCCACACCAAAGTGTGCGTAAGTAAAGGCCACTCTTATAATTGACCGCGATAGCGGTCTCCAATTCTAGCCGACGGCATGGATTGACGCAGCAGCTTTGCGTTTAGACAAGATATACATAAAATGAATTTTTTAAAGGTTATCAATAGCTTAGCTCCACCCAGAACACCACCCCATCGCTTGAATTCTCCAGGGCGAAAGGAAAGCCCATGCGATCCAGAGCCTTCTTCACAATCACCAAACCCAGACCGCTTTGAGCGCCATGCCGCGTCCGCGCCGTATCCAGCCGGTAAAAAGGCTCAAAGAGCCGCGGTATAACTTCCTCAGGGATCTGCGCTCCGGTGTTGGTGATTGAAATACGCAGGTTTTTCCCTTCTTCGGCATCAATGCGAATGGTTCCGCCTTCCAGAGTGTTTTGAACCGCGTTGGCAATAACGTTGGAGAAAACACGCTGCAAAAGATTTCTGTTGGCTTTAACGGACACGGCAGGAAAATCTCCCTGGATCGTAAGGCCGCGCTGTTCAGCCAGGGGGCGGTATTCGGCAAGCACCGTGTTGCCCAAGTCCGCCAAGTTCAGAGAAGTTGTCAGCGATTCGACGTCCGCCGATTTTGCGTCGGTATCCGAAAGTTTTACAATTTCCAGAATTTCAGAAACCAGATGGGCTTGGGAATCCAGGGTTCGTAAACATTCCCGTAAATACTTGGGATGATCCTTGTAATCCCCCACTCCGGCAATCATGCTTTCCACCAATGCCCTGGCCGCCGCGATGGGAGTTTTCAGTTCATGGGACGCGGCGGAAAAAAACAGCCTTTGGTTTTCTTCTATCGTTCTTTCCCTGATTATTTCGTCTTCAAGGGGTTTGGTTATTTTCCAGGCAAAAATGAACGCTCCAAGAACCGCAATGGCAAGCATAATTGAAACACCCAGCAATGATCGCAAAACAAGAGCTCCGTAATCAATTTGAGAGCCGTACCCGATAAGCACAAAACCTTTTCTTGTGCTTCCCCGTGGATTTCTTGAAACATTGAAAAACTGTACCTTTATTCCGCTAAAGGGACCGACAGGTTCCTCGTCCTTAAAATCACCGGTGGAAAAAATAACATTGCCGCTTTCTTCCTGAATCTGAAACCTGAACGACTGGTTGTTATCGGCGAATGTACGCGCGATGTCCGCCATTTCTTCAGGCGTCCCTGCTACTGTTATTGAGTTTACTATGGGCTGAAAAGACGCGGAAAGCTGACGCATCTGCTCCGTTCGGTAAAATGAAAGAAACTGACGCGAAAAAAGCAATACCGCTGTAAGGCAAATAAGCAGAACAAGAAAAACGGTGTAGATAAATATCTTTATGAATATTCGCGGGCTTTTACTTTTCATTCCGCTTCCCCCAGACAATATCCGACGCCGCGGACAGTTTTAATTATGTTCACCGGCAATTTAGCGCGCAGGTTCTTAATGTGGGTATGAACCGTACCCTCGCTGCTGTAGTAGTCGTAACCCCATATTTTATTGAGGAGAGTTTCGTGTGATACCACCCTGTTTTCGTTGTTTGCAAGAAGGGAAAGGATTTCAAATTCCTTAAGTGTAAGGGGCAGTTCCTGTTCTGTCCAAAAAGCCTTGAATGTTTCGCGGTTAAGGCAAAGGGAACCAAAGCGTATCTCTTTCTGTAAAGCGCCGCTCCGCCTCAAGAGAGCCTCGACCCGTTTCAATAGTATCTGCATGGAAAAGGGCTTCGCGATAAAATCATCCGCCAGGTTGTCAAAGGCCTGCAATTCGTTTGAGTCGCCGGAAAGGGCGGTGATCATTATTACCGGAACGTCGCTGGACTTTCTGAAATTTTTAAGTATTTCCTGCCCGTCCATACCTGGAAGCATAATGTCCAAAATCGCCAAATGAAACTTTTTTTCGTACAGACGCTCGCTGGCAGCCTGCCCGTTGGCGCAGAGTTCCACGCTGTAACCGGCGTCCAACAGAAACGCCTTAATCGCGTTACCTATGTGTACATCGTCTTCTGCGACAAAAATATGTATGTCCACGGCGTAAAGCATATCACGCTTATCTGAAGATTGTCTGAAGTGTGGTATAATAAAGCAGAAGAATGATATAATAAATAAAACAAGCGGAGGAGTAAAACATGGCAACCAAATTACTGTATCAAGGACACGGCAGTTTCAGAATCACGGCGGCGGACGGCAGGGTTATCTACATCGATCCTTATGTGGGGGAAGGTTACGACATGGAGGCCGACATTCTCCTGGTATCGCACCAGCACAGCGACCACAATAGAACGGCCCTCGTAACAAAAAAACCCGGCTGCAAGGTGATCACGAACGTCGAGGCTCTGGCGGGCGGCAAGCACAACACCTTCGATGTCGGAGGCATTATCATTGAGGCGGTCGAGGCCTGCAACGCCAACCACGATCCAACGCAGTGCGTTGGCTTCATACTCACCGTTGACGACATCAGAATTTATATCGCGGCGGATACGTCAAAAACGAAATCAATGGAGTCTTTTGCCGCCAGAAAGCTCGACTACGCCTTGCTGCCCATTGACGGTCATTACAACATGGACGCAAATGAGGCCGCCGAATGTGCCAGGTTGATTGGCGCGAAGGTGAATATCCCCGTTCACATGAAACCGGGCGAACTGTTTGACAGGGAACGCGCGGAGACTTTTAACGCGCCCGGCAGGCGCATCGTTGCCGCGGGCGAAGAGATTGATCTGTAAACGGCAGGTTAATGGAACAGCTCATCATAGACTTCTGGAGAGATAATTCCGCCGCTATACTATCGCTCGCGAAAAATTTGATTGCATCTGCGGTTATCCTCGTACTCTGCACGATCCTTTCCAGAGGCGCGCGGAAACTGGTACAGAAAGCCAAATCAAAATGGTCGCAAAGCGACGGGACAGTAATTCCGTTACTGCAGGCGGTAATACGCTACGGGATCATTATTATCTGCGTCATTATGATCCTCAACGTTTTTGGAGTAAGCACAACAAGCCTCATAGCCGTACTGGGAGCGGCAGGCGTGGCTGTCGGACTTGCGTTGAAAGACACACTGGGAAATATCGCGTCGGGGATAGTCCTCCTTATTTTGGGAACTTTCCGCAAGGGGGAGTTCATAGAATTCGGTTCTTTCAGCGGCACGGTAAAAGAGATAAATATGTTTACCACGATTCTTGAAACCCCCGACGGCATTTATATATCCGCCCCCAATTCCAGCATCTGGGGCAGCCCGCTTAAAAATTATTCCAGAAACGGAAAACGCCGTATGGAACTTTCCGTCGGCATTGCTTACTCGGATTCTGTTGACACCGCTTTTCAGGTAATGCAGGGCATTATCAATGCTGAAACGCGATTTCTGAAAGACCCTGTTCCACAGGTAGTCTTACAGAGTTTTGGGGACAGCTCTGTAAAAATCACCGTCCGGGCATGGGCCGCAAACCAGGATTACTGGAACATTTACTGGGAAATGACTAAAAATATCAAGGCCAAAATCGAAGAAGCCGGCCTGCACATCCCCTTCCCCCAGCGCGATGTTCACATTGTATAGTTGTAACTTTTATTGATTTCCTTTACTCTACTCAGCAATATTATGAAGAAAACAACCTTTTTATTCGCAGCAATTATTATCACAGTCTTTTTATTGTTTTCATGTTCAAGGCAAAGATCGGGAACGGACACGGACAGCGGTAAGGCCAAAGCCGCCGAGCTGCGCTACGGCCTAACCACCGAGCCTATTACCTTTGACCCCTTGAACCCGGCAAACACCGCCGACGGAAGAAGCATCCTCTTTAATGTTTTTGAGGGGCTGGTTAAGCCCGATTCTTCAGGCGCGCTTATCCCCGCGATAGCGGAACGTTACGAAATCGAAAGCAACAGCGCCGCTTATGTTTTTACCTTGAGGCCCGGAGTGTTGTTCCACAACGGCGAAGCCCTGAAAGCGGGCGACGTGGTTTTTTCTCTTAACGAGGCGATAAAAGCGGGCTTTCCGGGTCTCAATAAAATAGCCGGTGTTGAGATCACCGGTCAGCAAAAAATCAGGGTGAGCTTAAAAGAGCCTGACCCGGAGTACCTCCCCTACCTCACCGTTGGAATTGTGCCGGAACAAAATTCAGACAGGGAGAAAAATCCCATCGGCACCGGGCCTTTCATTATAGAAAACTACGCGCCGCAGCAGAGCCTTACCCTGGTAAAAAATTCCAATTACTGGCAAAAGGACTTCCCCAAACTTGACAAGGTAACAATTATTTTTGTATCGGATACAAACAATTTACTTTTGGGGCTTAGGGGCGGCAACATCGAAGCCGCCGAAATAACAGGCGCGTTTCTTCCACAACTGGACCAAAAGCAATTTGAAACCGTGCAAAGTTACTCGAACATGGTTCAGCTCCTTGCGCTTAACAACGCCCAAAAGCCGTTTGATGATGAACGCCTCCGAAAAGCCCTCAACTACGCCCTGGATGTTAACGGGATTATTGACGCGGCGTTTTACGGTCATGGCGAGCCGTCCGGAAGCCCCCTCATTCCGGGGTTGAAGAATGTTTACGATGAATCCCTGCGCGATCCCTACCCAAGGAATATAGAAAAAGCAAAGGAACTAATGAGGGAAGCCGGCTTTCCCAACGGCTTTTCCCTGGAGATAACGGTTCCTTCCGTTTATATCATGCACGTCGATACGGCGCAGGTAATTGTCAGCCAGCTCTCCGAAGCGGGGATCAGCGCCACAATACGCCTGGTTGACTGGGGAACCTGGCTTTCGGAAGTTTACTTTGGGCGCAACTACCAGGCGACGATTATTTCGCTGGACGCAAATACCGTTTCGCCTCGTAGTTTTCTTTCCCGCTATGTTTCAGGAGACAGCGGTAATTTCATCAACTTTAATAACCCCAACTATGACCGCGCTTATAAAGCCGCGCTTTTGGAGCCGGATGAGATAAAGCGCGTAGCGCTTTACAAGGAGTGTCAAAGGATTATTTCTGAAAGCGCCGCCAGTGTCTATATACAGGACATTCTGGGCTTTAGGGTTTTCGCGGCGAACAGCTTCGGAGGCGTGGTGAATTATCCTCTTTATGTTATTGATTTCGCCTTGATGTATCGTAAATAATCAAGAATGGTCTTTGTTGTAAAGCGGCTTGTTATAACCCTTCTCACGCTGTTTCTGGTTTCGGTTATTACCTTTGCCGCTTTCCGTTTTATCCCCGGAGACGCGGCCCTTGTATCGCTTGGAATTGAAGCTGGGGAAGGCCAGCTAGAAGCTCTGCGCGCCGAAATGGGGCTTGATAAAAGCTTTGCCGAACAATACTTTGCCTGGCTGGGAAAATTCCTTACAGGAAATCTTGGCAACTCTTCTCGCTTCCGCGGCGTCTCAATTTCCCAAATGCTAAGTGAAAGGCTCCCCGTAACCTTCGCCCTAGCGGGACTTTCTTTTTTGTTCATTATACTAATAGCCATACCCGCCTCGCTTATCGGCGTTAAAAAAGAAAACTCATTTTTTAATCACATCATCACCAGTTTGACCGCGCTTAATATTTCCTTGCCAGGGTTTTTCCTCGGCGTGCTTTTTATCTGGATTTTCGGCATCCTCTTTAAGCTCTTTGTACCGGGGGAATTTATCAGTTACCGCCAAAGCTTTGCCGCTTTTGTCGGCTGTCTTTTTTTCCCCAGCCTCGCCATTGCCCTGCCAAATGCGGCTCTGCTTGTCAAGTTTCTGCGCCCTTCCATTTACAGCGAGCTGCGCAGCGACTACGTCCGCACGGCAAAAAGCAAGGGCGCAGGCAGAGCGCACATACTTCTACGCCACGCGCTAAAGAACGCTTCCCTTCCTGCGATAACGCTGCTCGGTATGATCACTGGAGAGATACTCTCCGGCAGCGTTGTAATTGAACAGGTATTCGGCATCCCCGGAATCGGGAAGCTCCTGATCGCTTCTATAACGGCAAGGGATTATTTAATGATCGAAACAATAGTGATCTACATTGCCTTTGTTGTTATCCTCGCGAATACCCTCTCGGATATTATTTTGCAGGTAATCGATCCCAGAATTCGCCTTACACCGAAGGTTTGAAAATGCAGTTTATGGGCGAAAGAATTGCAAACAATTATCTAAAAACGGGCGCGGCGCTGACCCTCTTTATTCTTATAATTACTTTAGCGGGAATCTTTTTTCTTCCCGGCGATTACAACGCCATAGACTCCGATTCAAGGTTTCTTCCGCCCGGAAAGAACCACCTGATGGGCACGGACAACTTCGGAAGAAATGTTTTCTACCGTATCATGGCGGGAGCGAAATATACCCTTCTTACGGCCCTTGTTACCGTAGCCGGAAGCGCGCTAATCGGCTCGGTCCTTGGGATGTTTTCCGGTTTCGCAGGGGGGCTTTTGGACGAGGTTGTCATCCGGCTTTTGGATGTCCTTTCCTCTTTTCCGGGAATACTCCTCGCGCTTTTAATGGTTTCGCTTTTAGACAACAGCCCCCAAACTCTTGTCGCGGCCCTGCTCATACTTTTCATCCCCAGCTTTACCCGTATCATGCGGAACGGTATGCTCCGTTACAAAACGAGGGACTTTGTTCTTTCAGCGCGCGTTGCCGGAATCTCCTACCCCAGAATTATCTTTGCCCACATTTTTCCCAACCTTTGGCCCTCGCTTCTTTCAACGTCGGTGCTTGGACTTTCAAACGCGATTCTCGCCGAATCCACGATGAGTTATCTCGGTCTCGGTATTCAGCCCCCTATACCCAGTTGGGGACGAATGCTTGCCGAATCACAGACCTTCCTTTTTAACGCCCCCTGGTGCGCCCTGGTTCCGGGCCTCATGATCATGCTCACTGTTCTTGCCTTTCACTACCTGGGAGAAGGGTTAAAGGAACAGGCCTTGTAGGAGCCATGATGGAAACGCTGCTTGAGGTAAAAAATCTTTCAATAGGAATAATGCACGGCAAAGATCTGCTAAGCTCCGTTGAAGACGTGTCCTTCAATATTTACCCAAGGGAAATTATAGGAATTGTAGGAGAGTCGGGATCGGGCAAGACCCTTACCGCCCTTTCGATTCTCTCGCTTTTAAGCGAAAATAAAAAAATTACAAGCGGCTCGATACTTTACAACGGTATGGATCTGACTGTCCTTCCCCCGAAAAAAATGGAAGAAGTCCGCGGAAAAGAAATCTCAATGGTATTTCAGGAACCGTTTGCCTCGCTGAACCCGCTTATAAAAATTGGCCCTCAAATCGGCGAAAGCCTTTTGCTCCACGGGGAAAAAGACAAGGCGTTAATTAAAAACCGCGCAAAAGAGCTTATGGAAAAGCTGGGGCTGCCCGACACTTACCCACACCGGCTTTCAGGCGGGATGTGCCAGCGCGCGATGATCGCGACGGCGATAATTTGCAACCCGAGGCTTTTAATAGCGGATGAACCCACAACCGCCCTTGACCATGACACTCAAAGCAAAATTATCGCTTTACTAAAAGAAATAAACCGCGATATGGGAACTTCCATTTTATTTATTTCACACGATATCGAAGTGATAAAAGAACTGTGCGGCAGGGTTCTTGTTATGTATTCGGGCCGTATCCTTGAAGAAGGAAACACGGACGACGTTTTTTTCAGTCCCGCCCATGAATACACCCGCGGCCTTTTAAACTCCGTTCCTTCCGCCACCATGCGCGGAAAGGCGCTGGCTGCCATCCCGGGGAAAATCCCCTCGCTTGAAGAAGGACGGCCCTCAGGCTGCCCCTTCCATCCCCGCTGCGCAAAAGCCATGCCGGAATGTAAAAGGGATTTTCCGCCGGCAAGGGAAATAAACGCCGAGCACACAACTCACTGTGTCTTAGGGGGAAGGTGAATGATTAGCACGTTGGAAAGACAAAAGCCTTACTTAATTTTTCTCACGCGGAGGCGCAAAGGACGCAGAGAACTATGAGTAATAAGAAAGCCAGATTTTTCTTTATGTATATTCTCATTATGAAAACAAGCAAAAGAATGTTGAAAACGCATAATCTGGTAATGATACGATACTCTACCTTCGGTTCTTCGCCGCGTCCTCCGCGAGCTCTGCGTGATGATATTCTTATAAAAAATATGAAGAATTACGATTGGAGGAATGAAAAAAAAATAGATGTTACATAGTAATAACCAGCCTTTTCTCAGCGTCCGCTCTGTTTCAAACACATATACCTCAAGGCCTTTGGGCATAATCGGTAAAAAAGAAAAAAAGCCTGTGCTAAACAACATAAGCTTTGAAATAAATCGGGGAGAAATCTTCGGCCTGGTAGGCGAATCAGGCTGCGGCAAAACCACGCTCGCAAAATGTATCCTGGGGCTTATTGATTACGAGGGAGAGATAATAATCAACGGTCGTAAGCGGGAAGCAAGGCCTTCTTTTGCGGAGAGGCGCAGAAGCGCTTTTGATATTCAGGCAGTTTTCCAGAACTCGTCTTCTTCGCTTAACCCGGTAAAAACAATAGGCTGGATTTTGGAAGAGCCGTTAAGGGCGCACCGCCTGGGCAGCGCGATAGAGAGACAACGCCGCGTAGACGAAATACTCGACCTTGTGGGGCTGGATTCTTCCTACAAAAAGCGAAGGCCGGCTGAACTTTCGTCGGGGCAAAAACAGCGGGTCTCCATAGGCTTTGCCTTGACGCTTAACCCCGGTCTAATCGTTGCCGATGAGCCGGTCAGCGCCCTTGACGTTTCGGTGGCGGCGCAAGTATTAAATCTCTTTCGCGATTTGAACAAAAGGCTGGGCTTGGCGTTGCTTTTTATTTCCCACAACATGGAAATGGTGCATTACCTATGCGACAGAGTTGCTGTTATGCGTAACGGCGGGATTAGTGATGTTTACTCGCCAAGTCAGCCTTCAGCAACTTTTTGACCAGCAATTTAAAGTTTATCTCTCATCACCTCAATTAGTGTCTAATCGGGAATACTAATTGATATTGTACCTGACTTAACCTCTATAAATGCTTAACTTACCTTCAAGAATTCTCACGCAGAGCACGCGGAGACGCAGAGAACAGCGCGTTATTGTCTAATTCTGCGTCTTCTACTATGCTTTTTCTTATTATCATGATGAAAATAAACATGAAAGAAGCACTTTGCTTATAAATTACCTCAATTCCTTTGCGTCTATGATAAAAGTCAAGCTGTTTTTACAAGATTTTTTCTTTTTTCAAGAAATTTCTTGTATCGGTGCATCTTAGCCTCGTGCTTCTCTACGTCCCTCCCATAATGGTATTCCCCCTTCTTAAGCATTTGATAGATTTCTGCAAAAACCCTTCTCCGTAAAGCGTTCCTTACTAAACCTGCCTTCTTGTACTCAGTTAGCC
>Ga0268262_10000271_pt1 | contig 69437 bp, 65 predicted proteins | sample TergutNc150P3_FD_190354 | JGI IMG/M metagenome (GOLD analysis project Ga0268262, IMG submission 190354) | Nasutitermes corniger P3 segment gut microbial community from laboratory colony in Florida, USA - Nc150 P3 (SPAdes) (version 2) | ecosystem: Host-associated > Arthropoda: Insects >...
GGGGGGGGGTGCAATGCTCCCAAAACTGTTGGATAACTTAGCGATAAAATTATTGCTTAGAGTCTCTGCAAGAGACTCGGCGAAGCAATTTTTAGAGCCAGCGGTCATAGTGAGGTAAATATAGAATAAAATTTGAGAAAAAGCTCATTTTTTGTGTTTTTTTCTGTTTTTTGGCATTTTTCCTGTTTTTTTGTGATATTCGCTGGGGGAAAGTGTAATTGTGTATTTTTCTCGCTATCTATCCATTGAAAACCTAAACTATTTGAATTTCTGCCTTAACAATTTTTGCTACGCTTTGGGCAAATTCCAAAAATATTTTAGCTTTTTCCATACTCGGTAGCACTTCACCTTCTAAAAAGGCAACATCTGTTGGGTAACGAGACTCTATATATAAATCGCAAAGTTTATTCAGCAAAGTTTCATCTAATTCCCAATTTTTAAATTCTTTCAATTCATCGTACAATTTAAGCAAATCGTGTGTTTTTTGAATTGGAATTTTCAACTCAAAAAGAGTAGCTTTCAAATACTTCTCAACTGCCTGCTGGCAAAGAAAAACAACTTCGCCTGTAAGTTCTGGTCTATCAAACAATAATTCAGCAGCCTCAATATCTTTGTCTGCAAAAAATATCCAAGGATTTTTGATTTTATTGCTTTGCATAAATCTCAATTCCAGTATTCTTAATTTCCCTAATAAAATCGCTCTCTTTTTTATCTAAATATTCAAATTCTCCTTTGGAATAAACTACTATATCCATAGCAAAATTTTTACGAATTTCGCGAATGGATTTATTTATAGGTTGCTTTCTCTCTAATCTTTCATCGACAGTTTTCGCAAATTCATCGGTATCTAAAATTACGAGTAGATCTATATCGCTATCCTCATTAGCCGTTCCCCTCGCATAAGAACCAAATAAAATAATCTTATAGACATTCAAACCTATAAGGCATTGAACTATTTTAGATATTACATCAGCAGATAGAGACATACTGGAAAATATAGTAAATTCGCCACCAAATCTATACTTCCTTAACCACCCACACCTTTCCCGCTTCCACAAAATCAACCTTAACCGCAGAACCAGCTACTATAAAATCGCTCCTAGATTGAGCATCAAACATTTTGTCTCCGAACTTCGCGTGACCGCAAGGGCGCAAGTCTGTTAAAGCTACGCCTGTATCGCCTTTTTTTATCTCCTCAACAAATTCTTCAACGGGAGAATGTGCCTTGGACAAATCGGTTTTGTTTATTGGAGTTAAAGAATCTGGGAGCATTGGGATTAAATATTTTGAGGCGACAATGGGCAAAGACAAGGCGAGTACCGCACATATCATTATATACATCAAGCCGTATTGCCAATTTGAGAGAGAACCTAACGTAGGTGCAAAATTTGGTAAATTTGAACCATCAAAAGACAAAGCTAGAGCAGCCACAAAACACATTATGCCAAGCGCACCGCAAATCATAAGACCGGGCAAAATGAAAATTTCCAAAAGCATAAATACAACGCCTAGGCAAAGCAGAACTAATGGGAGTTTATCGTGCAGGTTGCTCGCATATTGACCCAAAAATACGGTGGCCAAAAGCACAATGCCTATTACGCCAAAAATGCCAAAGCCTGGCGTTTTAAATTCCATGTAAAGCGCGCCAAAGCCCAGTATCATTAAAATCCCAGATATTGCGCCTATGAATCTCGTGAGTTTTTCTGCCCAAGATATTTCGATAATCTCGGTTCTCGTTATGCCTACTTCTTTTTTAAAAGCCTCTATGTTTTCTGGTGTTCCTTTTGAGAATTTTAAACGCTGCGCTTCTTCATTTGTCATTGTTAAAAGTTCCCCTGCCCTCACCAATGTTTTTTTGCTTGTCCATTTTTTTTGCTCATCTTCTGGCATATCGCTATATTCGGCTACGTTTATGTAAATTGTGGTGTCTTTGCCCGAGAGTTCCATAACACCAAGGTCGGGGCTAACAAAGGCTTCTGAGAGCAGGCGCGGGTGCCCGTTTCTCTCTGCCAAATTGCGGAATTTTGCCCTTAGCGGGGATTGTATTTTTTCGCCCACAATTTGAGGCTGGCCATCGGAGCTTTGAACTATGGGGGCGCAATCGCCAATGGTCGTGTTGGGGAGCATATATAGTTTGTCGCTGGAAAGGGCAATTAAAGCTCCTGCACTTATGGCTTTTTTTTGCACCAGGGCAATGGTTGGAATTTTCAGGGCTGTTATTGTGTCCACAATATCAAAGGCGGCATCTAAGCGACCGCCAAAGGTGTTTACTTCAAAAACTATTAAATCTGGCTTTCTTGAAACCGCTTCTGCTATGGCACGGCGCGCATAGTCGTTCATGCCGGGGTCAACATCGCCTTCAAGGGTTATCCACGCAGCGGTTTTGCCTTCGGTTTCTGTACCTGCAAAGGCAAATATGGTGCTGATTAATATGAAAATTAAAAAACGAAACATACTTCAATTTAGAAAATTTCTAATAATGCACTATTGAATGTATGGGGCAGTTTACTTTTATGTTTTTGCGACCTTGCAAAAAATCCAGCTCTATCAAAAACACCATTCCACTTACCAAGGCTCCCTGCTTTTCCACTAAGCGTGAGGCAGCAGAAATGGTACCTCCTGTTGCTAGAACATCGTCTAGCAGCAAAACCTTATCTCCTTTGCTAAGAGCATCTTTGTGCATTTCTATGGTTGCCGTGCCATATTCCAAAGAATATTCTTCAGAATCAGTTTGCCACGGTAGCTTGCCTTTTTTGCGAATAGGCGTAAATCCGCAACACAGCTCAAGAGCTATGCAAGGTCCAAAAAAGAATCCCCTTGACTCTATAGCGGCAACACTCTGAATACCGGCATTTTTAAACGGTTCCGCCATTTTTTGAACGACATACCTAAGAGCTTCTCCATTAGACATAAGCGGAGTAATATCTCTGAAAATTACCATAGTCTGCGGAAAATCCGGAATATCACGAATAAAAGATTTAATATCCATATCTGGAAATATAGTAAAAAATGTTTTCTATATTACAATTATGCCCATTTGTAGCATATTAAAAAAATCTGCGTTTTTTGCCCTTGTTTGGGTAGCAGCGGTTTTTGCGTATCAGAATGTGCTTGTACTTAACTCCTATAACCAAGGATTTGTAAAAACAAACGATATAACCAGAGCCATACAAGATGTTTTAAGAAAAAGCAATATGAATATTCACATAGAAGATATGGATATGCGCGAAGAACTAATTAAGTCCATGTTGCAAAAATACATAGATATAAATATGAAATTTGATGTGATTATCACAGTAGATGAAACAGCGTTTAATTATGTGAAAAACCACGAAAGCATATTGTGGGAAAATGTCCCTATAGTAGCTTGCGGAATAAGCAGGCAACAAGCTGAGTCCGTATCGGACCCAGCGGCAATAGAATTTATTGAATCTCCAGATTCTGAACTCACAGATGTATCATCAGAGCAAATGGACTCTGTTGCAACAAAAAAATCCTTATGGTCTGGCATTTATGAATTTTACGATTTGCCTGCTCAAATAGATTTTATACAACGCATACAAGGTAACGTTAAAAGAATTATATTCATAACCGACAACACAGAAGCCAGCAACGATGTTAGTGAGCAACTGAACTCCACCATACAGAAAAACATAAAGTTGGAAGAATGGAGAAAACCACCACTGGAAAGTCTAGCCGATTCCCTTAGCCATTTGAACTCTAGCCAAGACGCTGTTGTACTGGTGGGTGTGGAGCTAAATGGCTCCATTAAAAATCCGCAAAAACTATGGCAAGATATGACCAAATATGTGGACAGCAACAGCACGGCCCCCGTATATTCATTTTTGGATATTGGAATACAAAACGGCGTTATTGGCGGAAATATAATTCTTGCATCTTTAATGGGAAAAAACATAGGGCTAATTGCAGAGGCAATTCTGGTAGGCAACGACACTTACAATTCTGGATTTAGAAGAAGCTCAAACATGCCTATGGTGGACGATCGGGCAGCCGCAAGCAGAAAACTGAAACTATATAACAAACTCCCTCCCGAAACAATCAGGCTTAACAAAGAGGAATCTTGGATAATCAGCAAGTATCAGCAATATGTATATAATATGAAAAACGCCATTATTGCAGAACTTGTTATTATATTGCTTTTAGGATTTTCTTTTTATTCATATTTCAAATATTCAAACAGAAAATTGTTGCAAGAAAAAGATGCTGTTGAAAGGGCAAGCAAGGCAAAGAGTTTGTTTTTGGCTAATATGAGCCATGAAATAAGAAACCCTCTTAATTCAATGCTTGGATTTTCAGAATTGCTTTTGAGTAAAAGCACCAATTTAAACGATGAACAAAGGGAATGGTGCAACAACATAGAAATATCCTCTTACCATTTGCGAGACACATTTAACAACATACTTGACTTTTCAAAAATTGAAGCTGGAAATCTTAAAATAGAAGATGAGTGGGTTGATATATTCTCGTTATGTGACGATTTGATAAGTGTTTGCAGTCATTACTTAATTTACAAACAAATTAAATTTTATGTTTTGCCATCTATTTATATGCCAAAATTTATAAAAACAGACCCAGTAAGATTAAAACAGGTTTTGGTAAATTTGGTTAGCAATGCGATGAAATTCACAACTGAAGGCTCGGTAAAATTATTAATTAACCCAGAAACAAAAGAAGACGATAGCAAAATATTCTTTGAAATAATTGACACAGGCATTGGAATTCCAAAAGATAAAATTAAGAAAATATTTGAACCATTTGAGCAAATTGACTCTGGACACACCCGAAAATACGGAGGTTCTGGGCTTGGTCTCACAATATCGCAAAACATTTTGCACGCTATGAATTCCAATTTAGAAGTTCAAAGTGATAAAAGAGGCAGCAGATTTCATTTTCTTTTATCCACCAAAGCAAAAGAAAACGAATTTTATAAAAAATTCCTAAACGAAAAAAATCAAAAAGTTGCAATTTACAATCAAGAGAAAATAGTGCTTTCGTTTATCAAAGAATGTGTAGAAGCCGTTGAAGGAACCTCAGAAGAAACCTCAGATATAAATACCATTTTTAACCTTAACAACCGAGATTTGCTAATAGCCGAAGCAGACGAATTTTCAGATATTCAAATAAAAAAAATCTCCGAAATGTTTTCAAAAGTTATATTAATATTCCATTATAAAAACGATAAAATGGCGAAAGTAAAATTGTATTATCCAAAATTCGAATGCCTTTTTGCGCCTGTGAGAAGCAACGATGCTATAAACGTTTTGCAAAGATTATACGCCAAGTAGGGGCGTGATTTACCTCGGTTATTTTAAAACTCCCCTATCCAGTTCTGGACTGGGAAGATGTGAATTTTGGGTAATTATTTACAAACTTCTCCCGCCAAAGAAGGAGTTTTTCTTAGCTCGGCTGGTGAAGCATCGTAAGGGCAAGTCCTTCTTTCCACACCTTGGGTTGTGCAGGTGGCTGGGGTTACTACCTCCCAATTTCCCCAACGGAGCTGATATGATGAGATAGTTTGGGCAGGTGAAGCGTTGCCGGGGCAAGTCCTAGTTTCCTCACCCAGAGAGTAGCAGGTGGGTGTAATTGTTGTCTCCCATGCGTTCCAAGCGAGTTGATCTATTCTGCGTTTTTGGGGTTTTGAAGGATTGTTAGGGCAAGTCCTCTCTTCCACACCTGTTGCTTCGCAGGTGGCTGGGGTTGTCACCGACCATGCACTCCAAGCGAGTTGGTCTATTGGGCGAGTTTGGGCAGGTGAAACGTTGCCAGGGCAAGTCCTCGTTTCCACACCTTCAGATTCGCAGGTTGCCTTGGTTGTCACCGACCATGCGCCCCAAGTGGCTATTGGATCTATTGTGCGACTTTGGCTTCCGCCGCTAGGGCAAGTCCTCATTTCCACACCTGCTTCGCAGGTGGCTGGGGTTGTTGCCACCCATGCTCCCCAAGTTACTTTATCTATTAAGCGAGTTTGGGCAGGTGAAGCGTTGCCAGGGCAAGTCCTAGTTTCCTCACCTACAGATTCGCAGGTTGCCCGAGTTGTCACCACCCAATCATTCCAAGTGAGTTCATTTATTGAACGAGTTTCTGTTTGCGACAAGTCATTTGTCCTTGTTTCCACGCCCGATGATTCACAGGTTGCCTTGGTTGTCACCGACCATGCACTCCAAATGGGTATGTAGCTACTGGAACTGCTGCCGCCAACAGATGAAGACGAGCCGACTGACGATGACGAAGAATTGCCGTTATTGCCAGAGTTGGAACTGCTACCGCCAACAGATGAAGACGAGCCGACCGACGATGATGAAGAATTGCCGTTATTGTCAGAATTGGAGCTGTTGCCGCCAACAGATGAAGACGATTTGCCAACCTTAGAACTGGAACTAACACCAGAAGAGGATATTTCTTCGTAGCCACCGCCACCACCGCTACCTGAAGAGCAGGAAAAAATGAATGCCAAGGCAAACCATAAGATTGCCGCCAACGCGATTTTACTAAATCTGTTTATCATGTGTCGCCTCCTAGTTAAGGTTATGTAATGGTGACTATCCAGCACCATAACAAGGTTTCTAATAATGAAGATAGAAAATTATTGGTAAATTGTCAATTTATTGGTTTTTTACCATTTTTTCAGGGCCGGTTCAAATAAAGGTGATTAACACAAATTATATATGCTTCAAAGCCTCGGCAATCAGCTTGCTTGCATCGGCTCCCCTTCCTAAAATTTCGGAGGCTTTTTCCACCGCTTTTTTGGCTCCTGGGTCTTTCACCCCAAGGGTGTGCAATGCAAGCACGGCTTCTTGCTCTGCAAAAGGCAAACTCGCAGACGAGCGTTCCCCTGCGGTTGCGGAAATTGAAAGTGCTTTGTCTTTCAGGGCAAGCACAAGCATTTCAGAAGTTTTTTTGCCAATGCCCTTTATTTTGGAAAGACCTACGCTATCATTCATTACAATCAAAGAGAGCAAATCTCCTGGCGAAATGGAGCTTAAAATTCTCTGCGCCATTTTTGGCCCAATGCCGTTGACCTCTATCATATTCAAAAACAATTCTTTTTCTCGGTTTTCCAAAAATCCGTAAAGGGTAAGAGAATCTTCACGCACAACAAGGTGAGTTAAAAACGCAACTTCCGAACCTTCGCTAGGCAGCATTTCGCCTGTGCGAGCGCTTACATTAACGCCATATCCAACTCCACCACATTCAACAACTGCAAACAAAGGAGCCTTATGTACAAGCAACCCGCGAAGTCTCTCTATCATTTCCATTCCCACTCGGTGCCGTTTTTGCCATCTTTAATCACAACTCCAATGGATAACAATTCATCGCGAAGCCTGTCGCTCTCTGCCCAATTTTTTGCAATGCGAGCCACGTTTCGTTTTTCAATAAGCTCTTTTGCCATTGCTTCCTCTTTTGCGGTACGCTTTACCTTTTCTGGCTTGTTGAGCAAGCGAAGCCCAAGAACGCTGTCAAACTCTTTTATTAGAGCGGCTTTCTCGCAATCTTCTATAGAGGAATCTGCAAGCATCAAATTCAATACGCCAATAGCCGCAGAAGAATTCAAATCATCTGCTATGGCATTTTTGAAAGCAGAACTCCACTCTCTTGCTTCCACGCTTTTGACATTACCTTCAATGCCGATGAAAGGGTCTGTTTTTCTTCTCAGCGCACCCAAAGAATCCACCGCGTTTCCCATTGCTTCCCAGCTAAAATTCAAATAATTTCTATAATGGCTTGTCAAAGCAAAAAGCCTATAAGCCATAGGGTCAAACCCTTTTCTAACCAAAGCATCCAAGGTTAAAAATTCTCCGCTGCTTTTGCTCATTTTGTTGTCGGTATTGCTTTCTCTAAGGAATTCTCCGTGCATCCAAAATCTTGAAAATAATTTTCCGGTGGCACATTCGCTCTGAGCTATTTCGTTTGTGTGGTGAACGCGAATATGGTCTGTGCCGCCGCAGTGAATGTCCAGAGTTTCGCCAAGGAGAGCCATAGACATAGCGGAACATTCTATGTGCCAGCCAGGGAAACCAACTCCCCAAGGGCTATCCCATTCCATTGCTCTTTTTTTGTCTTTGGGGCTGAACTTCCACAGGGCAAAGTCGGTTGCAAATTTCTTTTCACCAATATCTATGCGCGCTCCGCTCTTGAGTCCAACAATATCAAGGCGGGCGAATTCCGTATATTTTGGAAATTTCAGAGAATCAAAATAAATTCCATCGCTTGTTTTATAGGTATAGCCCTTTTTTTCCAGATTTTCTATCAATTGAATTTGCTCTTTTATGTAATCTGTAGCCTTGCACCAAACAGTAGGGGGCAATATATTTAAAAGTTCCAAATCTTCTTTGAATTTTTGCGTGTAAAATTCCGCTACTTCCCAAACGCTTTGCCCTGTGCGAGCTGCTCCCTTTTCCATTTTGTCTTCACCATCGTCTTCATCGCTTGTTAAATGGCCAACATCGGTTATATTCACAACGTGGCGAACCTTAAAGCCAAAATACTCAAGGCTTCTGCGGAGTAAATCCTCAAAAAGGTAGGTACGCAGGTTGCCTATGTGAGCGTAATGGTAAACTGTTGGCCCACAAGCATAAAGGCGAACTTCGGGAACTCCTTCGGGAAGCGTAAAGTTTTCTTTAGCGCGGCTTGCAGTGTTATATAGAGATAAAGTTTTTTTTGTCATAATGAGAAACCAGGTTTATTTCCGTCTGAAAGAAAATCCTCAAGAAAACTCGGCTGCTCAACAGGAACTTCCCTAGTGGGCGAGCTTGCAACTGGTACGTGTTGTGCCACTGGTAGCGGCATTGTTTGCGCAGGTTGCGGAATTGGTTGTGGAGTGGGTTGCGGTGCAGGCTGCTTAAACATATTTTGAATGTGTTGTTGCACAGCCGAACTGGTTGATTGAACCTTAACTGGAGGCGGCGCAAGAGGCACAACCTTTGGTTGCGGAGCTTGTGGAATTTGTGGAACGTCCACAAAACCGCCAGCCATAACTATTACCTTTGTTTTACCCTTGTATTCATCACCGGAGTCATTGCCTATTTTGAGGAATTTAACCGTGCCTTCGGGTGGATTAGTCAACACGCAGCTATAATACGCAATGTTAGTTCCTTCTTTTTTTGTCCAACCAAAAAGTTTTTGAACTTCGCTAACAACATCAAAATGCTTTTTTTGAGAATAACCAGGTTCGTAAAAATGATAAACTAAAAGCCTAGAGGCAACTTTGCCAGAGTGATTCAAGAGCAATTTATCGTTTATGGCACTTGCGAGTTTCTTTTTTATGTCGTCAATATTTTCAGACCCTGCTTCCACAGTGGTTATTATGGCTTCTCCGCAATTTTTAAGAGTAGAGCAAACATCGGCAAAATCTATGTTTCTTTTGGTGTATTTTGTCACAGTTTCCATTATGGATTGCAGCACCGTATGAAAACGCAAATCTACAAGCTCGTAAGCCAAATCAGCAGGGGCATCTTCATTGTCCAAAACCTCTTCTATGCGAGCTTGGTCTATAACAATTAGAGCATCCACGTGTTTCCTCAGCTCCTCTATACCCTGCTCTGCTATTTCAAACCTATCTGATTCAACTAAATTGGGCATTGTGGTAACGCCTATGGTTAGCGCATTCCTTTTGTTTTTTTGGGCTTCTCTTGCAGCTTTGGCAACATAAGGCGCAGCTCCTGTGCCTGTACCGCCGCCCATGCCTGTTACAACGAGTGCCAAGTCCGCATTTTTGAAAATTCCCACAAATTCATCAAAATGTTTCTCGCCCTGAGCCTTAGCTATTAATATATCGCCTCCAGCACCTAAGTAATGAGAGTCGTCTCCTAGGCCAATATTATGTTGAAAACCATTCTTTTCAAGCTCCCTAATGGAGCCGCCATCGGAATTTATGCCCACAAAATCAACCAGGTCATTTTTTGAGATCTGCGACTTGAGGCTCATAAGGATATTCACCCCGCAGGTACCAACCCCCGCAAAGCAAACTCGAATTGGCTTGCCATAAGTATCTCCAGCACTTTCTATTAGAGGCTCCCGTTTAGCCTCCTCATCTGCTTCAATTTGAATCAAAGGTTCTTGCAAAACATCGCTTTCCGGCCCAACATAGCGCTTATAGGCTTGCAAAATTTTCTTCTGTTTCTCCGGTATATCGGGCATCAAAACCTCCGTGTACCTTGAATATAGAAAAATTTACGAAGCTGAAAAGTATTTGAAAAAGTCAAATTTTGAGGTTTTTTTCTTAATTTCGGGGCCAGATTTACGTTCCTCGGGAGCAATCAAGCTCTGCAAAGCCCCTACCGCAGACGAAGACAAGTCTTCCCTTGTTTCGCCATCCCATTTCACAACAGCCTTTTTCGCCGGAATCTCAAAAATTTCACTGGCCAGTTTTTCTACACCCTTTAACGGCAATGAGCACTCCAAAATAATGGAATCTGGTTTGCAAAAATTATCCTTGTACATGGTTTGCTTTATTTCCATAAACAAATCACGCATAACCTCGCGGGTAAAGTAGCATAAAATATAGTTGCTAATTGTAAGCTTTGTTTTTGTTCTATTTTTCCCCGGGAGCACCAACCTGCTATACTTAAAGTTTTCATCGCTTTCGTTATCAAAAACGCAAGAGGCTCCTTCCAGCAAATCAAGGCAATCGTCCGAAGACAAAAGTTCTTTGGAGTCATCAGAAATTTCCGCTTTTTTTACCTTAGCGTAAAATTTTTGCATATAGTCGCTTTTTTGCCTTAACTCAAAATCTTCCTCGGTTAACTTGGGATTTTTATGATAGCAAAGGCATAAACGCCAGAACATCTCCTTTAATTCCCTTAAACCTACTTCTTTTTTGTTCAAATATTTAAGTTCAGATTTTTCCCACACGGAAAATTCAGAGAATGTATCTGTAATGTGAATTAACGCGGTTTTGCCTTCTTTTTCTTTTTTATTTGAAAGAGCCCAAAACTCTTTCTCGCAAGATAGAGATACCCTTATTTTTTCATCTTCTTCCTTCAAAATCTCCAAAAGCCTTGAGAGCATAGGATGCTTGATTATAAAATAAGTATCAAAACCAAGGCTTTTCGTTTTTTTGCCCACAGGACTCAAAACCCTCACAGTATCCTCTTTATCATCGAAAATATTAAAATAAGGACTTGGGAAAATCCTTATTTTTTCGCCTGGAATAGGTGTTTGAAACATTTTTTCCGACTGCTTGTGCTCCTCTATTTCTTTCATAACATCTTCTGTAATAATACTCGGTTTGGCAAATTTAAAACTGAACGGAGAAAATAACACCTCAAAATAATTCGCAGAAATTGTAACTTCCATAAGAGAATCAAAATCGCAACCGTTCACGCACTGCCAGGAGATTATGTTTTTCTCTATGCAGTTTGCTATTGCCTTTATGCGATTTTCATCAATTCTATTTTGCGCAATTCCGGGGAAGTCTTCAAATTCCTCTGCGCGAAGGCTAACTGTTCCCGCAGTCCATTCGCTTTCTAAACCGTCACGAGACTGGATATCGTTAGCTACGGCAAAATTCATTCTAACGCCGTTGTAGCCAAAATCCAAATTGAGTTTTGCTTTTTTAGCGCTCATATTATAGCCCTCCATCCTTTTCTCTTGTAAATGCCAAGTTCTTAAAACGCAAATCCAAAACCGCTATGGAATTTATATCCAAATTCCGCATATTTCTGGTCAATTGCCTGTAATACCTAAAAGCCGTTTTCCAATAGTCCTCTTCCAATGAAAATACCGTTTTAAAATCAACGTCATTGAAAAATACAGTTATCTTTCTTTCGGCCACTCTTGGAATAAGCTGCGAAACTCTGGAATAAAGCAGAGCATCGTTTTTCTTTATATCCATCAAAAAATTTGTAGCCAAAGAAATATCGTCTGGATTATTTGCATCCACAACTGGCAAATCTGCTGCATTCGTGCTATACGGATAAATTTTGCCCTTGTCTGAATATATTATAGGCACAGTATCTGAGCGTTGCGACATAAGGGTGAAAAGCGGGCTAGATTCCTTAAACGCAACCTCAAGTTCATAGGGAATAAACTTCACAGTAAAGTTTATCTCTCCAAAAATCATGCTATCGGCTTCCAAGCGAGAGCGAATTTCTGTAGTATCTTTTATGTAAATTTTTTCTTCATATCCATAACCTATTATTTTTCTAAAAGTATATTCCGAAATCCTATCAAGTTTTTGAGGCTTAACATCGCTAAAAGCCATAAAACTTAAATCTATGTTTGGAAGAACAAAAGTAAAAACTGTACCACAAAACAAAATCAAAAATAACAAGCCTGCTATACGTTTGTTATGCCGACTCAAAAAGCTTTTAATAGTTGTTTTTCTCTTTGAAATCAGGGTGTTCATAGCCCTTTGCCTTTCTTTTTTGTGATAGTTAAGCATCATACAATCTCCAAAATTTTCGCGCAAAGCGAAGTTATGTTTCCTGCACCCATTGTAACAATCAAATCTCCTTCTTTTATTTCACCCGCAAAAAACTTTAAAGCGTTTTCTTTTTCGCCTATAAAATGCGCATTTTTATGCCCCCTTGCCTCAGCAAAACCGAGTATAAGTTTGCTGGTAATTCCCTCTATCGGTTCTTCTCTGGCTCCGTAAATATCGCAGAGCAATAGAATATCGCTGTCTCCAAAAACAGTCCCAAATCCCTCTGCGTGGTTTTTTGTGCGAGAATACAGATGAGGCTGAAACACAACTATAATGCGCCTGTTTGGGAAAGATTCCCTGAATGCGGCAAGGCTTGCCGCAACTTCTGTTGGATGGTGAGCATAATCATCGAACAACAAGGCACCGCGAACTTTGCCCTTAAACTCCATTCTCCTTTTAACGCCAGCAAAAGCAGCGAGAGCTTTTTTTGAAACCTCAACAGGAATGGATTCTTCCGTTGAGAGAGCAAGGGCACCAACGGCATTTTGAACATTGTGCCTGCCCAAAAGTTTAATTGAAAATTCACCGAGCAATTCTCCGTTTTTATAAACCGAAAATGTAGAACCATTTTCTGAGTAGTGGCAATTCTTTATATTATAGGTTGCCTGCGGGCTAAAGCCATAAGTTATCACAGGTTTGGCAAGCCTTGATAAAACGCTCCGACAGCCATTGTCGTCTAAACACAAAATAACCTGCCCGTAAAAAGGCACTTTATTTGCAAATTGCACAAAGGCATTTTTTATATCGTCTAAATCTTTATAGGTATCCAAATGATCTGCATCTATGTTGGTTATTATTGCAGAGCTTGGCATCATTTGCAAAAAGCTGTGGTCAAATTCATCGGATTCTGCAACCAAATAGGAGCCTTTTCCAATGGTTGCTCCAGAACCTTTGCCCTGCACAATGCCGCCAACTATAACTGTTGGGTCTTCGTCTGCCATTTCCAAAATTGAACCCACCAAAGAGGTTGTGCTGGATTTTCCGTGCGTGCCTGCTATTGCCAAAGTGTATTTGAGGCGCATAAGTTCGCCAAGCATTTCTGCGCGTCTAATAAGAGGAATACCCATTTTTTTGGCGTGCTGCATCTCTGGGTTGTCTGCGTGAACAGCAGAAGAATAAACAACAAGTTCGGCATTTGAAATGTTCTCTGCCTTGTGTCCTATAAATATTTCAATGCCCAAATTTTTGAGATAATCGGTTTGACCGCTCTCTTGCATATCACTTCCGCTAACCTCAAAACCATTGTGATGCAAAATTTCCGCAATGCCGCTCATGCCGGCTCCGCCTATTCCTATGAAATAGGTTTTGTGAATGCGATTGCTGGGTATAAGTCTTCCTAAATCGAGCATATATCCCTCGCAATATCACCGGCAGCCCTACGATTCTGCTCGCCTAACTCCCTTGCCTTTTTAGACATATTTTCCAGCATTTCACTATTATTCATCAGAGAGTTTATTTTTTCCAAAAGATTATTTGGTTCCGAATCCAATTCCACAAAAGCGGCACCATCTTTTTCCACAGCCCTTGCATTGTGCTCCTGATGATTTGCGGTTGCATAAGGATAAGGCAAAAGAATGGAGGCTTTTCCAAAAGCGAGTATTTCTGCAAGAGTTGAAGCACCGGAGCGCGATATTATTAAATCTGCGTGTTGCATATAGGCGTAAATGTTATCTAAAAAAGCGGTTATGGAAATATTTTTTGAAGCATTGTATTTTTGCGCAAGGGCATTTGCGTGTTTTGCTCCTGCCTGCCAAACAACGGATAAATTTTCATTTGCGGATATTTGCTGATAAATCTGCTCTATTTTATTGTTTATCCCAAGCGCACCCTGCGAGCCGCCTGTTATTAAAATACGGAACTTTTTATTATCCGCAAAAATTTCTGGAGCGGGCAAATTCTCTGGCATTTTGCGAACCGGATTTCCCTGTGTTCCAGATGCCACATAAACTTTCTTTGCAAATTTTGCGCATATTTTATTGGCAACTCCCATAACGGCATTTGGTTCTATTGCATAAAATGGAATTCTTTTGACTATTGCCGCAAGCATAACCGGCAAGGCAACATAGCCGCCTGTTGCAACTATAAATGCAGGTTTTTCTTTTTTGAGCAATTTTGCAGAATCAAGCATAGAAAGCGACAATTTAAGTGGCAGCAATAAATTTTGAATTATGCTACCTCTTTTTAAAGGCACTGCTTTAATAGTTCTATAATTATATTTAGAGAGCAGTTTCTCTTCCATAGCTGGTGCTGCCCTGCCCGCAAAAATTACGTTGAACGAGTTGCTATCGCTCAAAAAATTTTCTGCAACAGCAAGAGCAGGGAACACGTGTCCACCGGTACCACCACACGCAAAGAGAATTGTTTTCACGCTGGTTCCCCCTTGTTAAATGATGATATTTGAACCAGCATACCCATAAGAAAAAAATTCATAGTTAAATTTGCGCCACCAGAACTCACAAAAGACAAAGGTTGCCCGGTGTTTGGAAGCAGACGCAAATTAACACCTATATGAAAAAGTATATTCAATGCAAAAATTATAGCTATGCCCCAAGCTATATTCTGGGCAAGCATAGCATCTCTGTTACTTATTTTAAGCCTCGCCGCAATCCAAAAACAGGAGAACAAAAATCCAAACATGGCAAGTGTAATCGGAAGCAAAAGCCACATTCCAAGTTCTTCGCCCAAAATGCTATAGGCAAAATCATTGCGCGCTCCAAACAAACGGAGTTTTATAGTTCCCTTGTCCAAGCCCTTTCCTATTATTCCTCCGTCTGCCATTGCCTGCAAAGCTTCATTTTGCTGTTCATTGCCTATTCCACCTTCGTGAAAATAATGCCACACCCTATTGATACCGTGTTTTTTCACAAGGGGATTGTCTTCGTCGAGTTCAGATATAAAAGAAATCGCCAAAATTGGAAGAGCCACGAGCGCAAGCAAGGGTAAACGCAATTTTAAATCCATTTCCTGAATCAAAATCATAAAAAACAAAATCAAAACAAAAATCATCACCATAGAATAATTAGGCATGCAAAAAGCTAGCACTCCAACTGGCAAAATTGCAAGCAATGGTAAAATAAAAAATTTTCCACCAAATTTTATTTGTCCACGCCCCCGTGCTTTCATATCAGTGAGCAAATTCGCAACAAAAATCATAAAAAATACCTTCACAGTCTCTCCAACCTGAAAAGTAACGCCAGCTATTGTGAGCTGCCTCTTTAGCATAACTATTTCATTTTTATAGCCACCAATTTTTTTGAGTTCAGCCTCTGTATAATACCCTCTAAGCTCAGAAACATAAACCTTATCCCAACCCGCATCCACCCATATAGCAGAAACTTGCAAGAGCACGGCGAGGGCAAAAAGCACAAAGGCAAAGCTAAAACCATCTTTATTCCATAAAAGGCTCCTGCCCACAGAAAAACGCCAAATATAACGCCTCCACAGAGAAACCGATATAAAAAATCCAATAACAAAAAACGTCAAAGGAACAAGAGCGTTTTTAATAGCGATGTTTTCAAATGGAATGGATGCTCCATTAAGGGTACTTATCTCTATGTAAATTCCAATTATGGAAAACAAAACAGGAAGCAATAGCAACTGCCATTTGCCATATTTTATTCTTTCCAACAAATTGTGAAAATAATCGTAGAGAAAATTCATTTAGGCTATCTCCATCAGTTTTTTGGAAATTTCTTCCAATTTCATGGAACGAGATCCTTTTACCAAAACCATATCTTTTTCACACACCAATAATTTCAAAGCATCCATAGCCTTTTCCTTATCTTCAAAATATTTTATTTTAGAAGATTTTAGCCCTGCTTTTTCTGCGCCCTTGCAATATTCCACCGCATCACTGCCTATTGCAACCAAATAATCAACGGATAATTCCGGTAGCAATGAACCTATCTCTCTGTGATATTTTTTGCTCTGTTCTCCGAGTTCCTTCATATCGCCCAAAACCACTATTCTGCGGCCATTGCAAGGCATATTGGAGAGCGTTTGCAAAGACATTTTCATTGAATGTGGATTTGCGTTGTAACAGTCTGATATTACTGTAAGCCCATTTTCTTCAAAAATTTGCATTCTCATATTGCAGGACTGAACCTCTGAAAGAGCTTCGGCAATTGCACTTTTTGGAATTTTAAATAATTCGCCAACGGCAATAGCAGCAAGAGCATTGTACACGCTGTGCATACCAGGAACAGAAAGTTTGAACCAAGTGCGCGAAACGCGGAATTTAGCGCAGCCGTTTTCCCACAGAATTTCATCTGGCTTAACCACCCCCCTTTTCACTCCATAAGTTATCACATTATATTTCACGGTGCTGCGAATTTTGGAAAGCAAATTGTCATCTGCGTTTATAACTAAATATCCTTTCTTTTTGGCAAAACCTTCCACTATGGATTTTTTCTCTTTGAACACGCCTTCTAAACTACCCAAACCCTCTAAATGAGCCGGAGCAATATTTGTGATAACGGCAATATCTGGAATTGCCGCTTGAGTGAGCTGGAGAATTTCGCCAGGCAAGCTAGTTCCCATTTCTATAACGGCCGCTTCGTGCTCGCTTTTTAAACCCAAAAGCGTCATTGGAACGCCAAAGAGGTTGTTGAGGTTTCCCTTTGTCACAAGGGTATTGAAATTTTTGCCAATAACTGCGGCAAGCATCTCTTTTGTTGAGGTTTTGCCCGCGCTGCCTGTGATGCCAACAACCTTCAAATTCGGGAAGCTCTTTCTATAGCCTCTGGCGAATTTGAGCAATGCTCTGGTTGTGTCTTCTGTGGCCACCGCAAGCGGTATTTCTGCAATTTCAACTTCTGCTGCATTCACTACTGCCATAACTGCTCCTTTTTTAAATGCTTCTTCAATAAACCCGCCCTTATGCGGATTGAAATTCTTTCCAACAAGTGCCCAAAAAATTTCGCCCTGTTTAATTTCTCTGGAATCAAAATTCAGGCACGCTTTTTGCATTTTAATTTTTTGCGGAACTTCCGCCACAACAGTAGAGGGCTCTTCTTGCAACAAAATTTGCAAGAAGCTCTCTACTGTTATGTTCAATTCAAAAGACATCTATCAATATTTCCTTGTCGCTAAAGTGATGTTTTTCCTTTCCAATAATCTGATAATCTTCGTGCCCCTTGCCAGCAACTACCAATACATCGCCGTTTTGCAAGGCAAGAGAGGCTTCTTTTATGGCTTCCTTTCTATCTGCTATTTTATTGTATTTTTTTGCAGAAAATCCCTTTTCAATATCTTTTAAAATTTGCTCAGGTTCCTCGGTTCTAGGATTATCCGAGGTTACCCAAATTTTATCCGCAAGTTTTTCTGCAATGGCACCCATCTCTGGCCTTTTGGTTTTATCTCTGTCGCCGCCGCAACCAAATACCAGCAACAAATTTTTCCTGCAAATTTTGCGCGCAGCAATAAGAGTTCTTTCCAAAGCATCTGGAGTGTGGGCATAGTCAACAATGGCAAGTTTTCCGCTTTTATTGCACACAACTTCAAAACGCCCAGGAACGTGTATATTCTCAAGCGCAGTGGTTAAAGCACTTTCTGGAAGATTCATCTCCCTTGCCCATTCTATGATGAGCATTGCATTTTCCACATTATGTTCGCCAAAAAGCGAAACTTTCACATTGTCTATTTTAATTCCCTTTTCATTGCTGGAAATTTTGAATTGTTTTTTTGAAATTCCAATTCTCTCCCTGAAAAACAATTCCCCATACAAACGGTTGCCATAAGAATTATCAACATTTATAAGCCCTATTCCCTTGCCCAAAAGCTCCGAGATAAACAACAGTTTTTTAGCTTGGTAATAATTTTCCATTGTACCGTGAAAGTCCAAATGGTCGTGGCTTAAATTTGTGAACAAAGCAGCTTTGTAATGAATTCCCATAACGCGCCCCTGAACAAGAGCGTGACTGGAAACCTCCATAACAAGTTCAGTGCAACCAGCTTCAACTGCGTGATATGCAAATTCATACAGTTCCAAAAATCCCGGAGTGGTTAAATGGGCTTCTTCTTTTTTATCGTCTATAAGGTTGTGAATTGTGCTGAGCAAAGCAGTTTTTTTGCCTGCCGCTCTCAAAACCGCATTCATCATAAATACGCAACTCGTTTTTCCGTTTGAACCCGTTACCGCATAGCAGTTGAGTTTGGAAAATGGATTGCCAAAATTTTCTTTTGCAAATAAATATCTGGTGAAAATAACATCATTAACAGTAGCCCATCTATCTTCAAAACCCTTTGGAGCAGGCAAGGCAGAAACCACAGAAGAAGCTCCTTTTTCAAGTGCTTCTAAAGCGTGTGCTTTTTCTGAACCGTCAAGGCAGGGAACGGCGAAGAAAATATCCCCGCCGCTAACTCTTCTAGAATCATCCCTTAACCTATTTCCAGCTTTCAACTCTATATACCCTCCCTCAGTCTTATATGCACTGTGCTTCTTTTGCCGGCAATGCTGCCTGGTTCTGGGAACTGCTCATATACCTTTCCAACTCCTTCGTAAATAACATTGCTGATATGTTCAAGCATACCAAGAGCATCTCTAAGCGCAAGTCCCCTTACATCTGGCATAAGTCCGGTGTTTCTCTGATATTCTCTTAAAGAGAGTTCCAAATATTCTCCTAAAGAATCTTTTTTTATTGTTTGCGCAACAACAGAACCTGTTTTGCTAGCATCGTCAAAACGCACCGTGCAACGCAAACCGCTCGCTTTGTTTTCTGCGGCTTGTTTGGTATATCCCACAAAAGACACATCGTTGCACAAGCTATCTGCTGGAGCGTATTCCCTAGCAAAAGCAACGGGAGACAGAGATGGATGCAAATATATTTGCTCCATTATTTTTTGAAACACAGGCCCCGCAACAGTTGCACCTGCTCTTCTTGAGTTATACATTGTAACAAGGCATATAAAATGCGGGTCGGTGGCACTTTCCATTCCTACAAAAGAAGAATTGTATAATTCATTCGTATATTTGCCAGAACTGTCTCTAATTTGAGCAGTGCCTGTTTTGCCTGCAAATTCAAAGAAATCATATTTAGATTTTACATTCTCTGCTGTGCCACCCTTTTCCACAACGCCTTTAAGCATATCTCTTAAAAGTTTGGCATTTTCTGTAGAAGAAATAACCTTGCGAACAGAATCCCTTTCTGTTGCAGAAGAATCTTTGCCGTATTCCAATATCAATTTTGGATTATATAAAATCCCACCATTTGCTATTGAACCAAAGGCCTTTGCAATATCCAATGAAGTTGCATCTATAGACTGCCCAAATCCCTGCGCTGCTTGGGTTCTGGAATCCCAAACCCTGCTAAAACCCTTGTGGCTAATTCTAAGCGGAAATTCGTAGGCTTCGTTTATGGCGAATTTTTTTACTCCGTAAAAAAAGTTTTCATAACCAATTTCTTCAAGAACATATTTTCCAAATGCTATATTTGAGGAATAAACCATAGCCTCTTGCATATTGCAAGAATCCCTGACGTGAGTATCTTTTATTATTTTCTCATTTGCATTTTTGCTAACCTGCCACTTGCCGTCTTCTGTGTATAGAGACTTGTTTGGATCCACTCCACTCTCCAAAGCTATAACCGCAGTTATGGGTTTGAAAATGGAACCTGGTTCAAAGGAATGCAAAACATTTTCGTATTTCTTTTTCTCTGGATTAAAACTTGTTATTGCAAGAATTTGTCCAGTGCGCGGATCCATAACCAAAACAGAGGCTCCTGCCGCGCCAAATTTTGGCACATATTCCCTAACCGTATTTTCCACAATTTCTTGGATTCGCAAATCTATGGACAAATGCACATCTTTGCCATCAACAGCAGGTGCAAGTTCAATTATATCTGTTGGATTTTTACTGCCGGGTTTATATGTTGAATGTTCAACGGCTTTTTGCGGCGTTAAGTCTCTGATTTTTGAATTCACCACACCGTTTAAAATAGCAGACAAACCCTCTAAATGTTCGTGAAAATAAATCTCTCTCCATTTCTCTGTGCCAGATTTGCCATCTGCAATCAATTTGTGCCAAAGCACAGTGCCATTGCGGTCTAAAACGCGACCATAATTTGCTTCTCTATACTCCTGCTTCTGAGTTTTGTCCTCATAGTAAATCTCATCTCTAACGAGCTGAATTTTTGCCAGCCTCGCTACGATGGCAACTGTCATCATAGAAAGCAAAAAACCTATTATTATCAATCTAGTTTTCATTTTGGATACCTCGTTATTTTAGTTGGAACCGCATACACTCCAAGCCCCATTTTTATCCCAGCAGTATCTATTCTGCTCCTTGAAGATAAACTATCTATGCTCTTTTCTATCAAGGATAAATTATGACGCATAATTGAAACCGAGTCTTCCAAAGATTTTTCTTGCGAAATCAAAAATGTATGTCTATCGTTTTGCATTTTCATTGGAACTGCCAAAGCGAAGATAAAACAAAAGAGCAAAATTGAAACGAATAGCAATTTCATAGCAACCCCCCTAAACCCTTTCATAAACCCTTAAAACCGCAGAGCGAGAACGAGAATTTTTTTTCAATTCGTCTGCGCTTGGCGTTTTTTTGTTGACTTTCTTAATTTTTCTATTGCTGCCACCGCATACGCAAACAGGCAGATTGCTGTTGCACAGGCAATTTTTCTCAAAAACAGAAAGAACGTCTTTTACCGCTCTAGCTTCTTTTGAATGATAGGTTATTATGCAAAGCCGCCCGCTGTTTTTAAGGCAACGCACAGCCGCTTCTATGCTCTTTTTAATTTCTTGAATTTCGCTGTTCACCTCCATGCGAATTGCCTGAAACACGCGAGCTTTCAAACTGTTCCAGTCTTCTTTTCTATTGCAGTAAACCTCTTCAACTGCTGTGCTCAAATTTGTCGCTGTAATTTTTTCTTTATGCGAAATACTCAGCAATATATGCTTTGCAAGCTTAGCACTATGTTCTAAATCTGAATTTTCCCTAAAAGCTTTTGCCAAATTCTGTTCCGAAACTTCTTTCAAATAATCCTGAGCATTTTTTGGAGAACTCGCATCCATACGCATATCAAGCACTTCGTTGCCTGCAAATGAAAATCCCCTGCCCGAATCTATTTGATGAGAACTCACTCCTAAATCGTAAAGCACTCCGCCAAGAGTCTCCGGTGCAAGCTCTTGCCCCAAATTTGAAAATGGTTCACAGTGGCAAATTATTTTTTCTCCGAATTTTGCAAGACGAGATTTTGCTGCATTTATAGCATCTATATCCCTGTCAAAGCAATGCAGTTTTTGACCCTCATCCAGAAGCTCGGCAATTTTTTCGGAATGTCCACCCCCCCCTAGTGTGCAGTCTGCATAGTCATAGTTATGCCTTATGTGCAGGCTCTCTATACATTCATTTAAAAGCACTGGAGTATGGTAATTCATTAAAGCCACTCCATTCCTTTAAAGTCATCGTCTTTGCTCAAGGCATAAGGAGCGGCATTCTCAACATTGGATATGATAACCACATCACCAATACCCAAAAACACCACATCTTTATCTATGTTCGCCCATTCTTTAAGTTCTTTTGGCAAAAGAAAACGATTTTGCTTGTCGTCTAAAACAACGCGCGCTGTACGGGACAAAATTTTTACGCGCTTAATGTTGTCGGCATCGCTATTTCCAAGCTGTTTTAGTTTTAACACCCAATCTTCGTAATCGCACACCCTGCGCAAATGCAGGCATTTATCCCCTGGCGATATGCAAAATTCTCTTTCATTGGGAACGAGTTTGCGAAAAGAGAGCGGAAAGGGAACTCTCCCATTCCCGTCCAATGCCGCCGTTTCGTTTCCTTGAAAACTCATAGTATAAATATAGATTATTTTTTCCACTTTTATACCCATAAATAACATTTTTTCCACTTTTTTCCCCGTTTCCCAAAATTACCAACAAAGGATTAACAAAATTAACAAGAAATACTGAACAAATGTTCACGTAAATTTGAGTGTTTTTGGGAATAACGGGTTAATTTGCATTTTCTATATTCACTTGTAATGAGCAAAGAAGCATTTATAGCAAGGCAACCTATACTAGACAGCAAAGGGAGTTTAGTCGCTTACGAACTTTTATTTCGCAAAAGACAAGGGGACACCACAAGTTCAATAATAGACGATATGCAGGCAACCGCACAAGTTTTAGACAACGCCATCAACAATATTGGCGTAACAAATTTGGTTGGCCATCGCAAAGCCTTTATAAATTGCAGCTACGACCTTTTAGTGAGCGATATACTATACATTCTTGACCCTAAAATTTTTGTCTTGGAAGTTTTGGAAGCTGTGCAAATAGACGACAAAATAGTAGGAGCCGTAAAAGACTTCCGCGAAAAGGGCTATACCATTGCAATAGACGATTTTGTGCCAAGCATTGAGGAATTCAAACGCATTTTGCCAATTCTCCCATACACAAACATTGTAAAACTGGAATATCCTCAAATTCCTCTTGGAGATATAGAAAAGACCGTTAAATCTCTTCATCAAAAGGGAATAAAAGTTCTTGCAGAAAAAATTGAAACCGAAGTGGACTTTAATATATGCAGAGCCGCAGACTGCGACTACTATCAAGGCTATTTCTTTGCCAAGCCAGAAAATTTGAACTCCGACAAAATAGACATAAATTCTTTTGGCGCACTCCAGTTATTGAGGTCTGTATATGAGCATTTAGAAATTGAGGAACTAAATTCAGCGTTTAAGCAACAACCAGAACTCTCGGTTAACTTGGTAAAATATTTGAATTCCGCTCAGTTTGCCCTGCGTACGCAAGTCAAAAGCATTAGGCACGCCATTTCGCTGCTAGGCTACGATAACCTAAAACGCTGGCTTTTAATTTTGGCTTACGCAAACAAACAAAACGACATAACCGAGCAATCTCCGCTATTAAACAACGCAATCCACAGAGGAACATTCTTTGAAGAAGTGACAAAACTGATGAACCTAGACAAAAACGTAGCGGATAAAGCCTATTTAATGGGGTTAATAAGCCATTTAGACGCTCTCTACAAGGTTTCAATGCAAACCATTCTGGAACAGTTGCCTTTGGATTCAGAAATTAACAAAGCCCTTTTAGACAAAGAAGGAACCTTGGGCGACTTGCTCGCCCTTACAGAAGCTGTGGAAACAGACGACATAAACAAAGTTCAACTATTGCTAGACAGGCTGCTTCTCTCTGTGGAAGATTTGAACTCCGCGCTCACAAAAGCTTATGAGGTGAGCAACAATCCTTAAGGGCGTTTTGCATTAAAGCCTAGGTTTTGAAACATTTCAAAATCTTGCTCTGTATTTGAACCCACTGTGGTTAAAAGGTCGCCAACCAAAGCTGCGTTAATGCCTGCTTGCAAGGCTTTTTTTTGCAAAGATTCACTCATATTTATTCTCCCTCCTGCGAAACGGATAAAAGCATTTGGAAGCACAAAACGAAACACCGCCATTGTGGTTAAAATTTCTTCGTCTGCAAGCGGCTTTGCATTTTCCAAGGCCGAGCCTTTTATGGGGTTTAATATATTTATAGGAACGGATTTAACATTCAATTCACGCAATTCGCAAGCAAGTTCTATCCTCTGCTCCAAGCTCTCTCCCATCCCTATAATTCCACCGGAGCAGAGTTCCAAGCCGCACTCCGCAGCTAAACGCAGCGTTGTTTTTTTCTCTTCGCTGGTATGAGTTGTGCAGAGATTTGGAAAAAACGAGCTTGAACTTTCCAAATTGCACTCATAGCGGCTAACTCCAGCACTTTTGAGCATAAGCAATTCTTCTTTGCCTAGCAAACCCATTGAGGCACAAAGGGTTAAACCTGTTTTTTCTTTTATTCGTTTGTACATATCGCAAAATTTTTCCATATCTTCTCTATTAACTTTGCGCCCGCTGGTTACCATAGAAAATCGTTTTACGCCTTTTATATCGTTTTGAATGGCGCAGTCCAAAACCTCGTTTGCGTTTTTTATAGGATATGTTTCTATGCCTGTTTGATGCTTTGCGCTTTGAGCGCACCATTTGCAGTCTTCGCTGCATAGTCCAGAGCGGGCATTTATTATGGAGCAGGTATCCATAGCATTACCGCAGAATTTTTCCCGAATTTCATTGGCGGCCGCATAGAGCAAGTCTTTATCTGGATACCCCGCGAGTTCAACAGCTTCTGCATAAGAAACATCGCCTTTTTGTTCCAGCACTCTTTTTAGAATCTCATTCAAGTTCATTTTAACCTCATTTTAAAATAACCGCAAGCAACACCGCCACATAATGGCAAATTGCCGCACTCAGCACAAACAAATGCCATATAGCGTGGTGATGGTAAATTTTTTTGTTCAAATAAAAAATAGAACCAAGCGTGTAAAGCCCGCCGCCAATCATAACCATAACCAGCACAGGTGTTGGCAGCACAACAAAAAATCTATTGCCGCCAACAAGCAAAAGCCAGCCCATAGCCACATAGACCAAGGTGCTTGCAAATTTAAAACGCCCCGTAAAAAAAATCTTGAAAATAATTCCGAGCAAAACAAGCGACCATTGTATGGATAGCAATGTTATGCCAAAAGAATCCAGCATATAAATGAGCAAAAAGGGCGTATAGGTGCCGGCTATTAAAAAATATATTGAAACGTGGTCAAGGGTGCGGAGTATTTTTTTCGCTTCTGGATTTTGGATGCTGTGGTAAGTTGTGCTGAATGTGAAGAGCATAATAAAACAAAAAGCATAAATGGTTGCCCCCACAACTCCAGATATATTGCCAGTCTTTGCCCCTATAGCAGAAAGTACTGGAATGCTTGCAACGCCAAACAATATTCCCATTCCATGAGTGAGAGCATTTGCCATTTCCCTGTGAAGTTCTTTTAGGGGTTCCATAATTTACCAAACACATTCTATAGGGTATAAATGAATATTTGTATCACGAGTTATAAATTTCATATTTTCAGAAATTGCAGTCGCAATTAACATTCTATCAAATGGATCTTTGTGAAAATTTTCCAACTGCTCCAATTTGAAAACATAATTTTGATTTATATTCAATAATTTGAAACCATTTTTATAAATCAAATCCAAAAAACCTTTCGCTTTTCCATTAAATTTTAGTTTATTCAAACTTACTTTTATAGATAATTCCCAAACTGAAACAATGCTTGCAAATTTTTGATTATTTGTATCTAAAATAATTTGCCTAGCATTTTCCGATAAATCCAAATCTCCATTGAAAAACCAAATAAGAGTATGAGTGTCCAATAAATATTTCATTACATATATTCCTTAAAGCAGTCCAAAGGGGCATCAAAATCACTTGCCATCTGAAATTGCCCTTTTGCGCAACCAAATGTAGGTTTAAGTTCCTGTTCTTCTATAGGAAAAAGTAATATTTCAATGGTTGAACCAATATAATCCCTAGGTACAGGCAAGGTTATTTGCTCTTTTTCAGCTTTGCATATTGTTCTTACCATAAAAACTCCAAAAACTAACAAACTTTAAATATACAAAATCTGAACCAGAATTTTTTGAATTTACAGGATTTAAAGAACAATACAATGATACGATTTGTAGTTCAGGACGACCCTCACGGTCGCCCTAAATGTGAAATTAAACACAGACACCCACCCACAACTGCTTAGTCTTGTATGCAACGAACACTAATCAAGACGCTCTTTTCGTAGCTTTCCAAGTAGACATCCTCGTTGCCGTAGTACACATTCCGAATGTAGGCATTGGCATTGTTCTCTGAGCTACTCCACCAGTAATCGTGGAGGCCGATATCTATGAAATAGCCATACTCATTGAGGCAACCGCCCGGCAGAGCCGAAAAGCCATACGTGTCTTGTCTACTGCTGAAAATCATTTGAAAAACTCCTTTATCCTATCTAACAAACCGCTTTCCCTGCGCTCATCTCTATCTGAGCCTAATTTGCTCAATTCTTCGTAAAGAGATTTCTCTTTTGAAGACAAATTTTCAGGAATGTGCGCCTCAATTTCCACAAAAAGATCGCCTTTGTAATCGGAATTGTAACCTGGCAAACCTTGACCTCTAACTCTTAGTTGAGTTCCTGGCTGGAAACCTGCTGAAATTTTCACCTTCACTTCGCCATACAAAGTTGGAACTCTCTGCTCTCCGCCCAAAGCTAAACGGTAAACAGGAACAGCAACTTTGCAAAATAGGTTTTGCCCGTCTCGCACAAAAAAATCATCGTTCTTTTCTTCTATGTGAACAATAAGCGAACCTGGAGGGCCACCTTGCGTACTCGCATTGCCCTCGCCACGCAACTTAATGTAGTTGCCGCCTGTAACGCCAACGGGAATTTTAACCTCAATGGTATCTTCTGTTTTAACGCGCTTTTGCCCCGCGCAGGTTTTGCACTTGTTGCTAATGGTTTCGCCCGTGCCGCCGCAATCTGGGCAAGCGGCCACATTTACCATTTCACCAAAAATGCTTTGCATTCTTCGGCGAACTTTTCCACTGCCAGAACAGGTTTGGCAGGTTTTATTGCCTGTGCCACCCTTGCCGTTACAATCGGGGCAGGCTTTTTGGCGTTTTATGCGAACTTTTTTAACAGTGCCATCTGCTATTTCCTTTAAGGTTAGGGCAATGCCAATTTGCAAATCTTCGCCAGGGGCAGGCCCCCTGCTTCGCGAACCTTGATGAGAACCGCTAAAACCCCCCCCAAAACCTCCAATATCTGCAAAAATATCGCCAAAATGCGAGAATATGTCTTCAAACGAAAAACCACCCGAACTAAAACCGCCGCCGAATCCGCCGCTGCTAAGTCCCTCGTGCCCAAAACGGTCGTACTGCGCTTTCTTCTGCGAATCAGAAAGCACATCGTAGGCCTCGGCTGCTTCCTTGAACTTGGATTCCGCTTCTTTATCACCTGGATTTTTGTCTGGATGATATTTTATAGCGAGCTTTTTATACGCCCGCTTAATATCGTCTGCGGAAGCGTCTTTGGGAACGCCCAGAACTTCGTAGTAGTCTCGCTTTGCCGCCATATATTTTATTTCTTTTCGTTCACAACCTCAAAATCTGCATCTACCGGGCCTTCTTTGCCTTTTTCATTTTTGTTTTTGCAATCGTCTCCGCAAGAACCTTCGCAGTTCTCTCCGTGCTGGTGCTCGCCACCGGGAGCACCACCCATTTGTGCAGCTTGCAAAATTTCGCCCACAACGCTCTGGGCTTTGTCCATTGCGCTTTGAATTTCCTCTTTTGTAGTGGCTTTTTCGGCAACGGATTTTAAATCTTGAGCAGCGGCATTTGCTTTAGAGACCATATCTGCGGGCAATTTGCCATCGTTTTCTTTCAGAGTTTTCTCAACTTGATAAACAATTTGCTCTGCCTGATTTTTTGCATCCACCAATTCGCGGGATTTTTTATCTTTCTCCGCATTGGCTTCGGCATCTTTGACCATCTTGTTTATCTCATCTTCGCTAAGTCCCGAAGAACTCTGAATTTTAATGCTCTGCTCTTTTCCTGTTTCTTTGTCTTTTGCGCTAACGTGCACAATGCCGTTTGCATCAATATCAAAAGAAACCTCAATTTGCGGCAACCCGCGCGGCTTTGGTGGAATTCCTGTTAAATCAAAGCGGCCAAGTGTGCGGTTATCCCTTGCAAATTCTCTCTCGCCTTGCAAAACGTGTATTGTAACTGCGCTTTGGTTATCGTCTGCCGTGCTGAACACCTGGCTTTTGCGAATTGGGATTGTAGTGTTGCGGTCTATCAATTTGGTCATAACTCCGCCCAAGGTTTCTATGCCAAGGGAAAGCGGGGTAACATCCAAAAGAACCACATCTTTCAAAGAACTATCACCAGACAAAACTCCACCCTGAATTGCTGCACCGATGGCAACAACTTCGTCTGGATTCACGCCTTTGTGGGGTTCTTTTTCAAACAGGTTTTTAACCGCTTCTTGAACGGCTGGAATGCGTATTGAGCCACCGACCAAAATAACCTCGTTTATATCGGAGGCTTTTAGTTTTGCATCTGCCAATGCTTTTTTGCAAGGTCCCAAAGTTTTTTCCACAAGGAACGAGGTTAGCTGGTCGAATTTGGCGCGAGTGAGCGTTAAGTCCAAATGCTTTGGCCCGCTTGCATCTGCTGTTATAAAGGGCAGGTTTATATTTGTGCTTGTTGCGGCAGACAAATCTATCTTCGCTTTTTCGGCAGCATCTTTCAAACGCTGCAAAGCCATTTTGTCTTTTTTCAAATCTATGCCGGGGTTGTCTTTGCGGAACTCATCGTTTATCCAGTCAATCACAACTTCGTCAAAATTATCGCCGCCGAGCATTGTGTCGCCGTTGGTGGCTAGCACTTCAAAGGAGCTGTCAAAAATTTCCAGAATGGAAATATCAAAAGTTCCGCCGCCCAAATCGTAAACGGCTATTTTCTCGTTCTTTTTGGTGTCCAAGCCATAAGCGAGCGCGGCGGCTGTTGGTTCGTTCACTATGCGTAAAACTTCGAGGCCCGCAATGCGCCCTGCATCTTTTGTAGCTTGCCTTTGCGCATCGTTGAAATATGCTGGAACGGTTATCACCGCCTGACTAACTGATTGCCCAAGATAATCCTCTGCAATTTTTTTCATTGTTTGCAGAACAACAGCAGAAATTTCTGGCGGAGCATATTCTTTGTCGTCTATGCGAACACGAACCAAATCTGAGCCTTTGCCAACCAGCTGATATGGCATGTGCTTTTCTGTTTCTGTGCATTCTTCTGCGCGCCTCCCCATAAACCTCTTTATTGAATAAATGGTCTTTTCGGGGTTTGTTATCGCCTGCCTTTTTGCAACGTGCCCCACCAGCCTTTCGCCGTTTTTGCCAAAGGCAACTATTGAGGGTGTGGTGCGAAAACCTTCGGCATTGGCTATAACCACCGGTTTCCCGCCTTCCATTACAGACACGCAGCTATTTGTTGTGCCCAAGTCTATTCCTATGATTTTTCCCATTGTCTTTTCTCCTGTGTTAATTTTTATGCTGCTCCGCTAGATACAATTACTTTCGCGGTTTTCAGCAGTTTATTTTTAATTTTATAGCCCTTTTGATACACTTGAATGATTTTGCCTTCTTCAATATTTTCAGAAGGCTGCTTCATAAGTGCCTCGTGCATATTTGGGTCAAATGCCTCTCCAGATGGATCTATGGTTTCTAACCCAAAATCGCTCAAAATTTTGTTAAACTGCTCTTGTATCAACTTAATTCCCTTTTCAAAAGCCGCTAAATCTCCACTTTTATTCTCTTCAGCAAAGGCTCTGTCAAAATTATCCTTAACATCGGCGAGTTTTTCCAAAAGCTTGCCATTGGCTGTGCTTATCAATTCCAGTTGCTCTTTTGCAGAGCGTGTGCGGTAGTTTTCAAACTCCGCAAAAAGCCTCAAATATTTATCTTGAGCTATTCTCTCTTTTTCTTGCGCCTCAGCTATGCTCGCCTCTTTTGCAATTTCTTCTACTGAGGTGCTTTCAGCCTCTTCCACAAGCCTATCTACTTCTTCTGAAACCTCGTTTTTCTCTAAATTTTCTTCCATACGCCTTAAATTAAGGCAAAAGCCGTGCCGAATGGCTTGTTCAAACAAAAATGCCTTTTTTAAGCAAATTTTGCGGTTTTTATCTCATATATCAATATTAGCCAAGCTATTACGTTTCAAATTGAAACGCTGGTGCAAATGTTTTTGCGTTCAAAATGGAACTTTTGAATTTTTCTATATTTTTAAATAAGGATGCAAATATTTAATTTTTTAAAGCAAAAGGTGCCTTTGTATGTATGGGTTCCATTATTAACCTTTATTGTGTTCGCGCCAGCTATTGTCTTAGGTTATAAATACTTGATTTCAGTGTTAGTTGTGGGTTCTTTTGCTTCTATCTTAATTCTTTTTGTCAACGAAAGAAGCAAGCAAAAGGATATTGAACAAAAGCTAAAAGAATCAAACCAATCACTTAGCATTTTAACAAGCGTACTCGGCAGCTCAGATGCGCTAATATACGTCACTGTTCCAGACACCGGAGAAATTCTCTTTATAAACGAGCGCGCAAAAGAACGTTATTCAATTAAAGGCAACTGCATAGGAAAACTCTGCTATAAAGTTTTGCAAAATGGAATGGACCAAATGTGCGAATTTTGCCCTTGCCGCAAACTGGACAAAAACCCCAAGGGAGTTATTATATGGGAAGAACGCAACAATTTAACAAAACGCATATATCGCAACGCAGACAGATATATAGAATGGCATAACGGTAAAACTGCTCACGTTCAGTATTCCACAGATATCACAGAGTTGATATCTGCAAAAGAACTTGCTGAACAGAACAACCGCAACAAAAATTTATTCTTATCTCGCATGAGCTACGAAATTCGTTCTCCTATGAACGTTATTCTTGGAACAAGCGAAACCCAACAACACGACCAAACTCTAGACTTTAAAGTAAGAGATGCGTTTGCAATGATAAATAATTCCGCGCATCTATTGTTCAACACCGTGAACTCCACGCTAGACCTATTTAAAATGGAATCTGGCGAAATGGAATTGATGATTGGCAAATACAAAGTTTCTGAATTGCTCAGTGATAGCTTGCAACTGAACTTAAAGCAAATTGAAAATAAATCCCTAGAGCTTGAACTTGATATTGACGAAAATATACCGCTTAAATTGATTGGCGATGAAATTCACATTAAGCAAATTTTGAACAGTTTGCTTTTCAATACATTTAAAAATATAGAAAGTGGCCTTGTAAAATTATCGGTTTTTGCGGAGAAAACAGAAGATATAGATGCAACACTTGTTTTTTCCATAAGCGCAGAAACGGGCACCTTTGTTGAAGACGCAGACCTTTCCATGAGCATCATAAAAAACCTGATAAATTTGATGCACGGCGAAATCACAGTGAAAAACGAATCTGGCAAAATTTCAGTTTGCACCGTGCGTTTGCCACAAAAAATAATCAGTTCCGATGTTTTAGGAAAAGAATTAGCCGAGAATTTAATGGAGTTGACCGGCAAAGCATTCACAAAAGAATATATGCCTTACGGCAGCATTCTCATTGTTGACGATGTGGAATCTAATTTATACGTTGCAAAAGAGCTTATGTCGCCTTATGGTTTATCCATAGACACTGTTTCTAGCGGTTTTGATGCAATAGATAGAATAAAAAGCGGCCGCGTATATGATATTGTGTTTATGGATCACATGATGCCTAAAATGGATGGCATTGAAACAGTAAAGATAATACGCGAAACATTGAAATATACAAACTCTATTGTCGCTTTAACTGCTAATATTATGACTGGGCAGGCAAAAATATTCTTTGATAATGGCTTTGATGATTTTATATCCAAACCGATAAACGCCCGCCAGTTGGATTCCATTCTCAATAAATTAATTCGCAACAAACAAACTCCAAAAGTAATTGCAGATGCTCGCAAGCAAAAAAAAGATGCGATGAAAATGTACAAAAAAAGCGATGAATATCTTGCCGTCTTTGCCAAAGATGCCAAAAAAGCGGTGTTTGAAATTGAGCAAACTTCCAAAAACATATCAGATGCTTCAAACGACGATTTTCAAATGTTTGCTGTAAATGCCCATTCTGTAAAAAGCCTTCTCGCAGATATTGGCGAAAACACCCTTTCGCAAATGGCCTTTGTTTTGGAAGAGGCGGGCAAACAACGGGACAAAAATACCATCGCAAAAAAAACGCAGCAATTTGTTGCAGAAGTTGAAACTATAATTTCAAATATTGAAACAAAACTCGCAGAAAAAAATTCCTAATGCACCTTCATCGACACGCGAGAAGGTAAAATATGAAATATAATACCATAAAAGCAATAGTTTTCTCTTTGTTTGGCTTGCTGGCACTACCATTCATTTTAATGTTCTTCTTATGTTTGTATATAAGTTATTCAAACCTTAACTTTAGTTCATACGACAAGCCAAAGGAGCCAGAGGAGCCAAAAAAACCTAAAGAAGAAATAAAAAAGATAGGCGACATAGACAAGCCTTTGAATTTGTCTTTGATCATTCGCGATGAAACTGGGATAGGTGTGTCTTATGACACTATTAACGGCAATATAATTAAGATTTTTCAGTATCCATATTCCATTAATATAGTTAACGATAGCATAATATTCACTGCTTGGAAACGGAGTAAGAAGCAGGAATATAGGCGCGAACTTACAGACTATCAAAAGTCGAAAATTAAAGAGATAGTTTCTACTTTAAATCAGGAATATGAAATTCCCTCTGGGAGAATAGGCCCGCTTGATGCCTGCTGTCTTTGTATATTAGAAATTGATAATCAAGTTCATTACAAACATGGATTCTGTAATAATAATCCCGAATTTACAAATCCCTATTTTAAGAACAAAATGCCACCAAAAGAAATGCGAATTTTATTTAGATATATTATAGGTTTATCTCCCATCAAAATAAAGTTTTGAAAGGCACATTCAAATGAACAAAATCGCCGCACTCCTTCTCCTCTGCACCGCCCTCTTTGCCCAGCAAAAAGGCACCCTCACCGACACGCGAGACGGCAAAATATACAAAACCGTAAAAATCGGCGAGCAGGTTTGGATGGCAGAGAATTTGAATTATGAGGCGGAGGGGAGTAGATGTTACAATGATAGTACAACCTATTGTAAAAAGTACGGGCGGTTGTATAATTGGGAAACGGCTATGAAGGCTTGCCCAAATGGTTGGCATTTGCCGAGCGAAAAGGAGTTGCATGAACTCGTATATTTTGTTGACTATAAGGAAAAAACCTCATTTGAAGCGGCATACCAAAACTTTTTGAATTCCAATACCTACAAAATTTTGCAAAAAACAAGTTCCTTGATGTGGGCAGAAAGCGCGGAATTTATTGTTGATGAGTATTATAGGGAAAAAGAATGCCTCTACTCCTCATAATTTTTTTGTTCCTCCTCTGCACCGCCCTCTTTGCCCAGCAATTTGCTAAATTTATCCAAATGAACAAAACAATCTTTTGCATCATAATCTGCTGCTTTTGCATATTCGCGTGCAAAGCCAAGGAAACAGAGAAACCCAAAGAAGAAATAAAAGAGACAGGCAACATAGGCAAGACTTTGAATCTGTCTTTGCTCTTCGGAGGTAAGGTAACTACTATTGAGACTATTTGCTGCAAAGAAATTGAGACTTCAATGTATCCATATTCCATTAATGTAGTTGACGATAGCATAATATTCACTGCTTGGGCACATTTTACGACGAAAAAGGAATTTAGAGGCAAGCTAACAGACGAGCAATATTTGAAAATTAAAAAGATGGTTTCTGATTTAAAACAGGAATATGAAACTCTCTCTGATTATAGGTTGCATGCCTCGCCTTGTGTATTAAAGATTGATGGACAAGTTCGCTATAAGCATAAAGTCTGTGAGGAAGATAATCCTGAATTTTCAAATCCCCGACTTTCACCAATGCCAAAAGAGATATGGATTTTATTTCGGTATATTGTGGATTTATCTCCCCTTGGAATAACACCAGGCAACGACAACCTTAACCGCAAAATGACAAACAATAACTCTGGCACAACCATCGCACATCAAAAAGGCACTCTCACCGATACGCGAGACGGCAAAGTCTATAAAACCACAAAAATCGGCGAGCAGGTTTGGTTTGCGGAGAATTTGAATTATGAGGCAAGCGGTTCTAAATGTTACAAAAATGAACCTGAGAGCTGCAAAAAATACGGGAGATTATATAATTGGGAAACGGCTAAAACGGCTTGTCCAAATGGCTGGCATTTGCCTTTCAGACTAGAGTGGGATACATTGACGGATGCGATTGGCGGTTATGGCATAGCAGGCAAGCGCCTTAAATCTACTAGCGGTTGGGATAATTACGGCGAAAAATCCGACAATGACCAGGATAAGTTCGGCTTTTCCGCCCTGCCGGGAGGCATCGGCAAATCAAATGGCGATTTTGGCAGTGGCCGTTATGGTTTTTGGTGGAGTGCCACCGAGTACACCTCCGAGTATAGAAACAGCAGCCCCGGCGCCAGCATCGGGATGTTGTACTACAGCGAGGAAGCCGATTACTACCGCCGCGATAAGGACTTTATGCTCAGTGTTCGCTGCGTTCAGGACTAGCCTAATAATTCTATTTTAACCTATATGCCCACACTCATCCTTCTCCTCTGCACCGCCTTATTTGCCCAGCAAAAAGGCACCTTCACAGACACGCGAGACGGCAAAAAATACAAAACCGTAAAAATCGGCAAGCAAACTTGGCTGGCAGAAAATTTGAATTATGGGGCGAACAATGATAGTACAGCCAACTGCAAAAAATATGGTAGATTGTATAATTGGGCAACAGCTATGAAGGCTTGTCCGAGCGGTTGGCATTTGCCAGACAGCTTGGAATGGAAAATATTGGTTACAACGGCTGGCGGTGATACAATAGCAGGCAAGTACCTTAAAGCTAAGAGCGGTTGGAATGATTACGAAAAAAAGTCTGGCAATGGCGAGGATAAGTTCGGTTTTTCCGCAGTGCCAGGAGGCTACGGCAGTCCTGGTGGCTATTTCTACCATGCTGGCAATTACGGCGATTGGTGGGGTGCCTCCGATGACGATAGAAATCGAGGCTACATCAGCCGCATGGGTTATTACTACGATAACGTATATTACTACTACGACAATAAAAGCTACTTGCGTAGTGTTCGTTGCATACAAGGCACATCCACCCAAGCAGAGAAAATTCCAGATGAGCCTATAGAACCAAAAACTCAAACCGAGAAAACGCCAAAACCTCCGAATGCAAGTGCAGCCTTTGTTTTGCAAAAAGGCACCTTCACCGATACGCGAGACGGCAAAGTCTATAAAACCACAAAAATCGGCGAGCAGGTTTGGCTGGCGGAAAATTTGAATTTTGAGGCGAAAGGTAGCAGATGTTATGACGACAAACCTGCCAACTGCAAAAAATATGGTAGATTGTATGATTGGATAACAGCAATGGACATAGATGAAAAATACATATATGAAGAATGGGGTGGAAATGATGTAAAGCATAAAGGAATATGCCCCACTGGTTGGCATTTGCCTAACAAAAAGGAGTGGGATGTATTGGATATAGCGGTTGGCGGCAAGGAAACAGCAGACAAGTATCTTAAATCTATTAGCGGTTGGAGTAGCGATCGCGGCGAGGACAAGTTCGGCTTTTCCGCCCTGCCGGGAGGCTTTAGCAGCAGGGCGAATAAAAAATTCATCTTAATGGGCGACCGCGGCTACTGGTGGACTTCCACTGAAAACATCAACGAAAGGATTATATACCACTGGTACGATAACGCCCACTACTCCCCAAGCAGTAAGTATATGCTCTACAGTGTCCGCTGTGTGCAGGACTGATTATGAACAAAACCGCAACACTCCTTCTCACAGCCATAATCGGAACCAGCTATTTGTTTGGTTGCTCCTCGGAAAACACGCTGCAAGACCCTAGAGACGGGCAGAAATATAAAACAGTGATGATTGATGGCGTGAGATGGATGGTGGAGAATTTGAATTACAAAACTGGCAATAGCTGGTGTTATGATAATGATGACTCCAAATGCAAGCAATACGGCAGGTTGTATGATTTGAAAACGGCAATAACGGCTTGCCCAGATGGATGGCATCTTCCTACCAGTCAAGAATGGCATAATCTGACAACGGCAGCAGACAGCGGAACATGTAATATTCTCGGTGGCTACCGAACTTCCGATGGCATTTTTAACAATGCTGACCAATACGGCTACTGGTGGGTTACAAAGAATAACTATTGTTTCTCTCTTTGGACAAACGAAATAGACAAAAGCAAGATAAAAGCAAACGATGGCTATTCAGTTCGTTGCATCCAAGATGGCAATAGTTGTGACAGTAGCTGCAAGCAGTCAAACTTTGATTCAGTGTGTGAGATGGTAAAGAACGAAGAGATAAAACCGAAAGAAGAAATTGAAAAATCACCTGATTGTTCAGAGACTTCAAACGGAGAAAAAGCACCTTACGAAGGAATCACTTGGCTAAAATTAAAAGAAGTTGGCGGTAGTTATGTGATACGCAATTATCCGAGTTTGTGGAATGATGGAGAAACAAGAAGTCCAGAAAGCTTTAGAGTTAAAGGCGGTTGTTTGATATGGATAACTTTTTCAGATGACCCGTCTGGATTAGTGTATAAACTTAGTGATATTACAAAGTTAAACGATAGCTCGTATAGATTCAATTTTAAAAATAGTAATAATTTTAAATTTGATTATGTGGATAAAGCCAATCATATTGCTCAATGGAGTGTATATTACAGTGATGGCAGATCTATGGGAAATAATCTATATATTGATAGTTTGTACAATACTTTTCCGACAATAGATTTTGAATGGGAAAATGAAGGAGCGATTGAAGGAGTAAGTTGTTCTTTGTCTAGCCATACTAAGCCCACAGAGAACGATTATCTTATTGATGATAGAGATAACAAAAAATACAAAACAGTAAAAATAGGCGACCAAACATGGATGGCAGAAAATCTGGGCTACAATGCAAAGAGTAGCAAGTGCTACGAAAACAACCCCGCCAACTGCGATAAATACGGGCGGCTTTACGATTGGAAAACTGCTACGAAAGCCTGCCCAAAAGGTTGGCATTTGCCAACCAAAGAGGAATTCCAGATACTTATGACTTGCGTGGATTATGACAATGCTGGAAAAAATCTCAAAGCAAAAAGTGGTTGGGACGATTACGATAGCGGTTGGAACGATGGTAGCAATGGAAAATCTGGCAATGGCGCAGACCTTTACGACTTTTCGGCTTTGCCGGGCGGCATTGGTTCTTCCAATGGCGGTTTCAGTAGTATTGGCAGGTACGGCATGTGGTGGAGCAGCACGGATATTTTTGGAGACGAAGCCTACTGTCTGGCTATGGAAAGCTACTCACGTTTTTATGGGGTATCGTACGACTGTAATGGTCAAAAATCCTTAAATTCTGTGCGTTGTTTAAAGGATTATTCCAATGCCGACAAAGCTAAAAGCTTGCTTGATGATTTATACAAATCCACCATATTTTCAAAGAAAGATTTAGATATTGGAAATAAAGAAGAAACATCAAAATATTTTAGTTCCGAAATGGTTGAATTATTGTATTTGGATAGAAAATGCCAAAAAGAAGATGGAAAACTTTGTAAATTAAATATGATTTTATGTAATTGCAAAGATTTTTCAGATAAGTTTTCTATTGAATTTTCTATTGTGTTTGAAATAACATCAGCTAAATCAATTCAAATTTTAGCCAAAATATCAGATCACGGCAAAATAAGCGAAATATTGTTTGATTTTGTAGAAGAGAATGGAATGTTTAAAATTTCAGATATGTTAATGAACGGAAGTGATTCATTGAAAAAAATACTGAAATTAGCATATCCATAGCTTGGTATAAGGCACCTTCACAGACATGCGAGAGGGCAAATTTAATATTTACTACAATACTCAAACACTTTGTTAGAGATGTCAACTATCAAAGGTACAGATTCTAGAACTTCTGAAAATAAATCTTTTAATTCTCTTTCCGTATATTCATGCGCTATTTCATTTCTCAAATCTTTCAGTGAGTGTAAAATATCTATGGATTCTACAAACCCTCGTTTTACGGCTCTATTTGCAGAATCAATTATCGTTCCGACTTCTAAAAACTCTACGGCATCTATGCTTCTGAACAATTTATGAATCAGAAAATCTGTGGTTCGTGCATAACGAGATGTGAGATTTTCAAAAGCATCCAATTCTTCAACCGAATAATTGTCTTTAATTCCTGTTTTCTTGCATAACTCATAAGAATGATTTAACCAGTCCAAAGCGGATTTAAAATCATCCAAGGAATTTTTTAAAGAACTTACAACTGTGCTATCCATCTATCCTAATCCCCTTTTCTGTCGCCAATTTAAAAAAAGGCTCTTTGCCATCTACAGATATAACCAAATCTATTTTTTGTTCCCCAAGCTCATTGTAAATAGCCCTTTTTAGTTGCATTTTTTCTTTTATATGAATTTTATCCGACAGTACGGCAATATCAATATCTCCGCCTCTTTTTGAATTGTCCGTACGAGAGCCAAACAGCCATACTGAAGCAGAACGGTCAATTTTTTGCACCGCCTTAACCAAAACTTGTCTTTCACGCTCGGATATTCGCATTAGGTAAATATATAAATTATGCAAGGGTCGTTTACTATTTTACAATAAATGAACAAAACCGCCGCACTCCTCCTCCTCTGCACCGCCCTCTTTGCCCAGCAAAAAGGCACCTTCACCGACACGCGAGACGGCAAAGTCTATAAAACCGTAAAAATAGGCGAGCAGGTTTGGATGGCGGAGAATTTGAATTACGAGGCGAAAGGGAGTAGATGTTATGGAGAAAACCGAATAGTCAATAAGTATTATAAAAGTGACGATGACATTGAGTTATCAGACGCTGAAATACAAGCTAATTGCGAAAAGTACGGTCGTCTTTATGACTTCGAAACGGCTAAAAATGTTTGCCCCAAAAGTTGGCATTTGCCGAGTGCTACGGAGTGGGATATTTTGTACCGCTACGTTGACAACACGAATAGTATTGTTAAACATTATTATAGCAAAACGGCAGGCAAACTTTTGAAGGCTAAAAGTGGCTGGAATGATAAAGAAGGAAAATCGGGCAACGGCACAGACGATTTCGGCTTTTCTGCTCTACCGAGCGGTATCGGCTATGACGATTGTATCATCGTCCTTGCAAATCCAGGCGGTTGTAGCGGTGATTATATCTATCATTTCAGATTTGTTGGCAACCAAGGTAACTGGTGGAGTACTTCGGAGAGCAATGCTGACCGCGCTTCCTATCGATGTATGTTCTACGACAACGAGTTCGCAGACTGGCAAGTCGGATCTAAGAAAGCTTTGCTAAGTGTCCGCTGCCTGCAAGACACCCCCGCCCCACCCAAAGGAGAGACCAGATGAACAAAACCGCCGCACTCCTCCTCTGCACCGCTCTCTTTGCCCAGCAAAAAGGCACCTTCACAGACATGCGAGACGGCAAAGTCTATAAAACCGTGAAAATAGGCGAGCAGGTTTGGATGGCGGAGAATTTGAATTATGAGGCGAGCGATTCTAAATGCTACGACAATAAACCTGCCAACTGCAATAAATACGGAAGATTATATAATTGGGAAACAGCTAAAACAGTTTGCCCCAACGGTTGGCATTTGCCTGCAAACTATGAACTGGATGTTTTACTCCGCTATGTGGACTGCGTAAGCGATACGAGTATCCTTTATCGAAATCCCAACAGTATTCTTTATCAAAACCCAAATAGTAACCCCAATAGTTTTTATTCGCTCTTAATGGTGGAAGAGGGAAAACAGCTACTTGCTTACCCCAGCGGTTGGTATTTTCCGAAGTGGTATATTTTGTACGGTTGTACAAACAGCACAAGTGATACGAGTAGTTATCATCTAAGCAGAACGGCAGGTAAATTTTTGAAGGCTACAAATGGTTGGAATTGGAACATCTATAGAAAAATAGATGGCAACGGCGAGGATAAGTTTGGCTTTTCTGCCCTGCCGGGCGGCTTATTCATCTATCATAGTTTCTTCCCTAAAAGTCTTTTATCCTTTGAGGGCGGTTATTATATTTATAACACTTTCTCCGATGCTGGTCAATTTGGCAATTGGTGGAGTTCCAGCGAGTACAATAGCGAATTCGCCGACCGCCTGCATATGGACTACGGAAACTATCACGCGAGCCGAGACCCAAACAGTAAGAAGAACTCGCTCAGTGTCCGTTGTGTGCAAGACTAAATTCCTAAATTCTCTACGTGCTCAAAGTTATAACCAACTCCGAACAAGAAACCGTGAAATTGGCTTTTTCATTTGCAAAAAGCCTAAAGCCAGGCGATGTAATCGCTTTGGAAGGAGATTTAGGTGCGGGCAAAACTGCATTCTGCCGAGGAATCTGCGAGGGGCTTGGCTTTGCCGGAGCGGTAAATTCTCCGAGTTACGCCATAGTTCACGAATACCCAAACAAGCCGCCAATTTATCACTTAGATTTATATCGCTTAAAAAACGCAAGCGATTTGCAAGATACCGGAATAGACGATTTCTCAAAAGGAATAACTTTAATAGAATGGCCAAGAAATTTTCCGCTGAACATAACGCACAGCGTTGAATTCAAAATAATCAGCGAAAACGAAAGAGAAATATGCTGCAAATCTATATCTCTCTAGGCACAAACATAGAGCCACGCGAAAAAAGGCTTGCAGAGGCAAGAGCTTTGTTAAAAGAGAGTGAGCAACTAAACTGGCAAGAGAGCCAAATTTATGAAACTCAGCCTTGGGGCAAAACAGAGCAAGCAAATTTTTTAAATCAAGTTATTGGATTCAGTTCAAAAAAAACTCCTTATGAGCTTTTAGAGCTTTGCAAAAATATTGAGCAAAAACTTGGCAGGCAAAAACGGGAAAAATGGAAAGAGCGCGAAATAGACTTGGATTTGCTTTACTGTGGAAATGAAATTTTGCAAAGCGAAATTCTAACAATTCCGCATCCCTATATTTCTGAAAGAGAATTTGTTTTGCGCCCCTTATGCGATATTGCGCCGGATTTTATAGACCCAGACAGCAAGCTAACTGTTAAAGAAATGCTCGCTCAAACAACCAAATCTATAGCCTCTTTGTACATTTTATCTTGAGTTTTGATAACTGCGGCATTGGCGGCAAAATCTTTTTCGCTCTTTATTTGCTCCACAGCCTCTTCTGCAAGGTCTGTTGCAGAAAAATCTGGTGTTGCAGACTTTATTTTTTGAATTGCCGAAATCTCTGTACCAGGATTTTGCGAAGTCTGAATAGGGCGGCTTTGCGAAAAACCAGGTGTATTTACATTGGCAACATCGTGCGCGCTTATGCCCATTCTAAGCGAGCTTGCCGAAAGCGCGGAAACAGAAGATATATCCATAATAATAATATAGAAAAATTTTACTATATTATAAAATTCTTATCCAAATTTAGAGGACTTATGTATAAAAGAGTTTTGGTTGCAAATAGGGGGCTTATACAGGCGGCGTGTGTTAGGGCAATTAAAAGCCTTGGGGCAGAGGCCATAGCTCTTTGCGAAGAAAGTGATTTTAATCAGGTGGGTGTGCGCGAGGCAAGCCGTGCCATTGTCATTAGCTCAAACAAAACAAGTTCTCCGTATTTGGATGTTGAGCAAATCGTGCTAGCTGCAATGGAATGCAAGGCAGATGCCGTTCATCCTGGGTATGGATTTTTGGCCGCAAGCACTGAACTCAGCAAAAAATTATCCACTTTTGGCATCGCATTTATATCATCTTCTAGATTAGCCAAGGGTCGCAGCATTGCCGAAGAAAAAAAATTGCTAAACGATGTTGCCATAAAAGCAGGATTTGCGATTTTGCCACACAGCGAGGTTTTTGAAGACATTGCAAAATTATCAAAAGAAGCAGAACACATATCCTATCCATTAATGGTAAAGGCAGCAGGGGCAGCAGGCGGCAGGTGCATTAGAGAGGCAAAAAGCGCAATGGAATTGCAAACCGCCATAGATAGCGTGCTTCGCCAGTGCGAGCGTTTTGGTTATGAAAAAAGCCTTTATTTAGAAAAAACATTAACACATCCACATATAATATCTTTTCCTGTTCTGCGCGATAAAAACGGCAAACAGGCAATTCTCCCAGAAATAGAAGGCTCTGTGCAATTTCGTTTTCGCAAATTGCTAGTAGAAAGCCCAAGCCCTTATCTGTCAAAAGAAAACAGAAGCAAAATAATGGCTATGCTTCCAGCTCTTATAGATGGTCTTGATATTGTAGGTCACGCAAATGTGGAATTTCTCGTTTCCGAAAACGATATTTATCTTTTAGATGTTAAAGAAAACATCCAGCACTTTCACGGCGTAACAAACTTGCTAACCGGCGTAGATGTTTTGCGCGGGCAAATAAGGTTGCATTCTGGCGAACCTCTTTTATTGCAAAAAGACGGCATTAGAACAGAAGGCTCTGTTATAGCCGTAAATGTGGATGCTATGGATCCTTACAGCAATTTTTCCGCATCGCCTGGCAAAATAGAGAGAATGTTTGTTCCATTTGGCGATGGAATACTGGTTCAAAGCCCCTTTGTCTCTGGCGACACAGTTTCTGCCAACTACGAATCTGTTTTGGCAAAAATTATGGCATATTCAAACTCAAGGGAAAAAACCATCTCAAATATGGAATCTGCTCTTGCAAATTTCCGCATAGAGGGCATAAGTACAACACTCCCCTTCTTGCGTGGCGTGCTAAAACATCCAGATTTTTTAAACCTAAAATGGACTGGAATGCACCTAGCTTCTGAACACCGTGTACAAGAAGTTTTGGAAAACATCCACGTGCCAGACGAAGAAGAGCAAGCAGCCCTTGTAGCCGCGCTTGCCCTCAGCACCGACAGCAATGCTTCTGCAATTATGGCAAATGCCGAACACGGCGGTTTATTGTGGGCAATGTTCAGACCAAAAAGGAAAATGGAATATTGATAAATTTTCCACTAGCCGCCTCAAGAGCAGAAATAGAACTGCGCTTGAATCAACAAAAGCATCTTTTGCTAACCGCCCCCACAGGCACAGGAAAATCCTCTTTCTTGCCGTGGCTGCTCGCAGGCGAGCAAGGCAGAGTAACAGTATTGCAACCTCGCCAGCTCGCAGCAAGAGAATTAGCAAAATTCTTAGCAAAATTTTACAAAGAACCAGTAGGCGAAACTGTAGGTTACAAATTTCGCTTTGAATCCAAAACCTCAAAAAACACAAGAATTCTATTCCAAACCTACGGCAGCTTTTTAGCCGAAACCCATACACTATATCCTGATTGGCTAATCTTTGACGAATTCCACGAGCGGCGAGCGGATATGGATTTGCTTTTGGGATTTGCTCTCTCAAAAGGGCAAAGAGTGGCGGTACTTTCTGCGGAGTTGGAAAGAGAGGCTTTGGAAAAATATTTGGGAGTTGAGTGTTTAAAAATTGAAAACCCTGGTTTTCCTGTGGATATAATTAGGCAAGAAGCAAAAACGAATGAACCTATTGTAAATCAGGTAGAGCGAGCTGTTAAGAGCGTTTTGTACAACGAAATCAATGGAACCATTTTAGTTTTTTTGCCAGGAAAAGCGGAAATTTCCGCTTGCAGAGCACGTGTTGCAGAGAGCCTTGGCAAAAATTCCCCTGAACTTTTTTCTCTTTTTGGCGGTCAATTAAAAGAAGAACAGGAAAAAATATTTGAACCGAGCGAAAGCACAAGGATAATTTTCACCACGAACATAGCAGAAACATCTCTAACCATTCCAAATGTAAAAGTTGTTATAGATTCCGGTTTTGAACGCATGGCTTTTGACGATTCTGGAATTGGTTTAAGAACTCTGAGGCTTTCGCGAATTGCTATGCAAAACGCTGTGCAAAGAACGGGCAGAGCAGGCAGAACGCAAAAAGGCTTGTGCATACGCTTGTGGAGCGAGCGTGAAGAGGCAAATTTTGCAACGTCAATAAAACCAGAAATTGAGCGTGTGAATGTGGAGCGATTTTTGCTGCAAAAAATTTCACTCGGAGCATCTTTTGATTTATTGACCGAATTGCCAAAGCAAAAAGAAAATTCCGCTTTGCAAAAACTAGAAAATTTAAATTTGCTCAAGGAAAAGAAAATAACTGAGCTAGGCAAAAAAGTTTTGCATATCCCTGTGCAATCATTGGAACTTGCTGTTGCACTCGCTTTGCAAAAAACGCTTTCAAAGAATATTTTAGCCATAACAATGCTTTTGGAGAGCGAAAACAAAAGCGGAAATATTTTGCATTTGGCAGAGGATTTTTTAGAAGGAAGGGGAAAATGGCAACGCGAAGAAAAATTGCATTTTGAGCAGTTGCTACGTTATGCAGGGGGGCGGGAGGCTGGCACAGGAAATGGTTTGGAGTTTCTCATCTCTGCCTTCCCAAATGCACTCGCTTTTAAAAGTGATGGAGAGCAATATTACAAAACCAAAGATGGACTTTCTGTTTTTTGCGAGTCAAAAGAAAAAGCGATTTTGGTTTTGGGTTTAATGCGCAGCGAAAACGCCAAATTGCAAAAAACAAGCGCAAGCCTTTACGCTCCTGTTCCAGACAAGTATTTGCAAAGCGGTGCTTCCAAAATGGAACTTCAATGGAAACCGTCTCAAAAACAATTTGTGGCAATGCGGGTAAGCGATTTTGGCAAAGAAGAATGTTCTGTGGAAGAGCGTAAATCTTTGGAAAATCAAACATCTGAGGCGTGGAAAACTTTAATGGCAAAAGAGGATTTCACAAGCCAGTGGCAAACCGATTCAAATTTAAGTTTGCTTGCAAAAATGAAACTAGCGACCAAACTTTTTCCCGAACATAATTTCCCCAAATGGGACGAAGAAGATTTTTGCTTAATTATGGACGAGTTTTGCAGCGGTATTTTTTTGCTAAAGGATTTGAGTGAGGAGCGGTATAGAAAAATTCTTGAGGAATATTTTGGAACCTATTGGCTTGACTGGTTGCATAAAAGTTTTCCAAATTCCTTGAAACTCCAAAACGGCAGAATTGCAAAATACATATATAATCCAGATGGCATAGTTGAACTTTCTGCCAGAATTGGGGATTTCATGGGCATTCAAGGCGAGCATTTTATAGCAGAAAATCGTTTGAGAGTTCGCTACGATATTTTGGCACCAAATTACCGCACCGCTCAAAAAACCTGGAATTTAAGCGATTTTTGGAAAAATACTTATCCAGAAGTGCGAAAAGAATTGAGAGGTCGCTACCCTAAACATCCTTGGCCGGAGATTGTTTGAGCTAACTCACCGCTTTCTTCTATTGAGAGTATGTTTTCAGTCTTCATAATTATCTAAACACGTTTTGCCGATAGGCACAGTGTTTCAAATACCATAACAAGCGATTCTGCTGTATAGTTGCGTTCCCTCAGCAAATGCAGAAATTTATCTGCCCAATCCTTGAATAAAACGTCTGTAAAAAGTTCTTTCATTATTTTAACATTGAGTTGTTGATTTTCAACGCAAACAAAAATACCGTGGCATACAGCTAAAAGCTCATTGCATTTACTTTCTTCTATGCCTACCTGATTTCCCTTCACAGGAACTATAGGACGATATTTAAGTATAGCATTAGCCATTAAACCTGCTATTTTCGTATGTTGTACCCTATCTTTTATACCATATCTGATTTTTAGAATTTTCAAATCGCTTAAATAATGGGTTACAACTTTTGTTGCTATTGCGTGGTTAAAACTGAATATTGCCCCATCTACCAAACCAGAGTGCAATAATCCAGCCCATACTTTAACCAATGAAAACATTTTATCATTAAGAAGTTCATCTTCATTTTGCATAATTTTTTCCGATAGCCTTTGCAAATGGCTCCATTAAAACATCTACAGTTTCTGCAAATTTTTTGCGATTAAACTTTTTTGCAGTATTCGGAAATTCTGCGGATTTAAGCAAATTAGGGTGCTTTTTTGCATAATTGCTTATATAAGCAAGGGCTTCTGCTATTTCACGCTTTTCAAATTCTTTAAAAGTTTCCTTTTTTGCCATACTTCCACCTTTGTTTCTTTTAAAAATACAAAATTATTCCAAAAAAAATCACCCCAACGCCCCACCCAAAAGCCATCAATAAACGCTCACAGCCTAAAGCAACATCGCTTGCCTTCCGGCTAGCGGTGGGCGCGTAAAAGCGCCTTCAGTCCTGCAAACAACGGACACTGTACAGGAGGCTCTTACCGTAGCTTTCGTAGCGTACGAACTCGCCGTCGTAGACCATACTCCGGTAGTAGGCGTAGTTAGCATTGCGCTCGCTAGCACTCCACCAGTTGCCGCTGTAGCCGACATAGTAGAAACTGCCATCGGAATAGCCAGGCAGAGCCGAAAAACCATATTTATCCTGACCATTGCCATTGCTATTCCATCCATTTGTCGCTTTCAGATACCTGCCTGCTGTGGGACTATCGTAAGGGCTTGATGTTCCAGTACTACCATCTACATAACGCACCAACTTGTCCCAATCCGCATTGCTTGGGATATGCCAACCATCGGGGCATATCCCCCTATGCTTTGCGTTTATTTTAGAAGCACAAGTACTGGAGTTGCAACTAGCATCCAGAGCCATTGCCGTTGCCCAGTTGTAAAGCCTGCCGTAGGTATTGCAAGTCGTAGTATTTGCATCGCTTAGACTGCTGCCATTGCCGCACTTGCTATCCGGGGCGGCATAATTCAAATTACGTTTGAACCAAGTTTGAGTACCAATTACAACCGTCTCGTAAGTCTCGCCATCATAATATATAGGATCACCGTAAATAATTCCAGTTTGAGTTGAACCGCTAGAGCTACTGGGAAACTCGCCTCCTTGGTAATTAATGCCGTCTGGGTCATCGGGATTATCACGCTCGCCCAAGTCGCTGCAAGACGTAAAAAGAAAAATGCTCGCTAGTAGAAAAAATTTCAAAACCATATATGCACCCCTATTCCCGAAGCTAAAAATATGCTGCCAACGGCGTAAAGCATATTCCTGCTGCTGCGGCTGCTTTCCGCATCTTCCCAAGCGTCTCCATAATAACTGCGCGATTGCCCACGAAAATCGTATCTATCTCGTGCTTCCATCATATCTCTGTCTTTTAAATATCCTGCGTAAATAATCGCCGCTCCAACAATATCCAAACTAAGGGCAACCCAAAAACTGGTTCTGCTGGGCTTCTCAACTTCTGACCTTGGCGCAATTCCTTGTATTGGCGAATAAAGGTCTAATTTATGCACGTATCTCACTTTTTCATTGTACTTCAAAGCCACATTCACCTCTTCCATACTATTGCCTATCTCTATCTTTGAACACAACGGAACAGCATCGCTAAAAGGCGTATCTCCTACTCGCTTGCCATTGACAAAAACAGGTTCTGCCGCCGGCTCGCCATTTCGTACAGTGCTCAAATCCAATCCACCCTTCTTTAGCTTTATGTGATTTGACATATCAAAAACCTCGCGGCTGCCTTTATTTATACCTGCCATAAAATTTATAGTCTCATAACATATATGGGTGAGCTTAACATTGTAATTGCCCGGAGAAAATCTATTTTCAAAAGAGCGATATAACTTGTCATTTATAGACAAACTCCAATCCTCATAGCTGCCTATGCCGTCCAAGTAAGCGGGTTTTATTTCCAAAACACCAAAATTGGATTTTAGCCTTATAGCTATGCTCTGATTGTTGCTGGTAATGGAAACTGTTGTGTCCACTGTCTCGTGCTGCTCCAATGCGGCTATCACTCGCACATTGCCCGCACCAAGCTCTATTTTGCAGGGAGTTTTGGGGCAACTAGCAGCAGGTATCCCGTTGAAGCTCAAAAGAGCACCTGGCGGCTCGGTGCTTAAATTCACCAAATAACGCTTCCCACCGCCAAATTCGTAATCCGTTGTCTTTTCCAAGCCGCTTATGCCGCCTGCAATAGATGGAGCAGAGGGTTTTCCGACAGATACGTCAAGCATCCTTTTAAATAAATCCGCAGCCTTTTCGTTTATGATAGCGAGCAAGCCAGATATATTTTTTGAACTGCCCGTAAAAGAACCCATAAGATTTCCAGTTATAACACTATAGAGTTCCACCTTTATGGTAAAATTGCCGTCAAAACGCCCTATTCGCCCCTGAGCAACATAGTCCGCACTAACCTGCCTGCCGAGTTCCGCAAGGCAGCTGGATTCCTTGCACACCCTAACAGTGTTTTCTAGCGAGCCTAGAAAAGCAACTATGCTCTCCGTGGTCATCACGCCAAACCTATTGGCAGGCAAAACATTGACCGCCGTCTCGCGGAGCCTGTCCGTGAGGTAAGTCAAGTTTGCAACGCTTATGGAATCGTAGTCATCCAAAGTGTTGATTATAGCCACTCTCTCTTGCTGCTGCCCGTAGGCGGCAAGGGCAAGAAATAGCAAAATGAAAAGAGGGGTAAAACGCATTGGAGGAATATAGAAAATTACTATATTTACCAATTCCCAATATGATACTAATATCTCTCGTCTCTCTCCTATCCCTAACCTACTTTGGGCTTATGCTATACTTATGGCTCGGCTTGCTGAAAAAAAACTCTGGGCTATCAACTACGGTTTCTAGGCTCCCCCACGTTTCAATTGTAATCCCAATGCGAAACGAAGAAACATTTATTGAAGCAACACTAAATGCTGTGAATGCCCAAAAATACGCAGGCGAATGGGAAGTGCTCATTGTGAACGACCGTTCAACGGACAAATCACCGGAAATAGTAAGAGCTTTTTGCGAAACGCATCCGAATTTCTCTGTTATAAATATTCCGCAAGACTGCCCTCAGATTGCCTCGCCAAAGAAGAGAGCCTTGAATGCAGGTTTTTTAGCCGCAAAGGGGGAATTTCTTTTGATAATGGATGCGGATTGCGTTCCTCCTCCAAATTGGTTAAATTCAATGGCTGCACATTATGCTTGTGGTGCCTCTGTTGTGCAGGGTTCAAAGGCAAATAATGGCAAAAAAAGTTTTTTGCACTCATACCAAAAATTGGAAACTCTTGGCTTTACTTTAATTGAAGCCGCCGGATATAACCGCAACAAGCCACTTGTGGCAAGTGCGGCATCTCTTGGCTACAGCAGGGATTTGTTTTTCAAGTGCGGAGGCTTTGAAGGGCTTTACAATTTAGCCTCTGGCGATGACGATATGCTCATTCACAGAATGGCAAAAATTGAGGGAACCAAATTTGCCTATAACTGGGACATAAGCGCAGTTATGCCAACCGCCCCGGTTGATTCGTGGAAGGCACTTTTGCAGCAGCGCGCTCGCTGGGGGAGCAATGGGGCAAAATACGAGAGCAAGGCGTATTCCGCATTTTTGTTTTGCATTTACGCTTTTTTTGTTTGGCTTTTTGTTTCCCCGTGGCTAATGCTTTTTGGATTTTCGCCCGCTTATTTTTTGATTCCTTTTGCCATAAAGTTTGCCGCAGATTTCCTATTGATTTTCACAGGTGCGCTTCGCTTGCGCTCCGTTAAACTTATGTGGTGTTTGCCCCTTCTTGAAATAATCCAAATTCCGCTTTTCACAGCCGCTGTGCCACTTGGGATGTTTGGGTTGTATAGGTGGAAGTGAATTACTATATTAATGTTATGGGAGGCATTTATGAAATATAAATGTTGGTGTGCGTTCTTCGCTGGTCTGCTGATTTTTGCCTGCAATAATAGCAGTAATAGCGATAATGGCAATAGTAGTGGCAGCTCGGAAGTTCCCTCGTCTTCAAACGGGTATTCATCTTCTGATGAATATTCATCTTCAAGTATTTCTGAGCCTAATCCTGATATTTCTTCATCTTCTAATATCCTCAGCTCATCTTCTACAGAAATTATAGTTGGCTCCTCTTCTGATTCTTATGACTCTTCTACCTCTTCTGACCTTAGTTCATCTTCAAACATAAATTTAAATTCATCTTCAAGCGAAGCGGCTGCAATATCTAGTTCTTCTTCCTCTGAGGCTACGCCTTCTGTCGGAGCTTGGCCTACATTGAAAGAAGGTCAAAGCGGTGTTCTAAAAGGCTGGGGTTCGCGCTACTGGGATGGCTGCAAACCTCACTGCGCTCTGCGCAATAATGTGGATACAAGTGCAACTCCCTTTAAAATTTGCAGAAATTGCAATAAAAACAACAAGGAAATTCCAACTTTTACCCTAAGCCCAGATATTGTGGTACGCTTTGACCAGTATGCAAACAAGATAGTGGAAGATTGGGTGGGTTATAAAGAAACGGTTAGCAGTTGCGAACAGGGTGGCATATCTTATGTATGTTGGGACATGGCTCCAATGGCGTTAAATGATACTCTTGCTTATGCTTTTGTAGCTGGTACGCTTAAAAAGCCTGTTTGCGGTCATTGCTTTCAAGTTCAATTTGACGGCGGAAATCACGGCAACGATATAAAAGATGCTCATAAAAAACTTAAAGGAAAAACCCTTATAGTGATGGCTACAAATACCGGTGGCGATGTGGAAGAAGGTCAGTTTGATATTATGGTACCAGGCGGAGGTCCTGGCATGTTTGACAGTTTTGCAGAACAAATTGGTGTACCTAAAAATCAGTTGGGAGAAGGTTTTGGCGGTTTTCTCACAACCTGCCAACGCGAAATAAATGATTACAATAAACCTGCCGAAGTTTATCAAGACTGCGTTAGAAAAAAATGCAATGCGGTATTTTCCAAACCTGAGCATAAAGACCTTTTAAGGGGTTGCTTGTGGTTTACGGATTGGTTTATGGCGGCAGATAATCCAACATTTATTTCTAAAGAAGTGGAATGTCCAAAATATTTTACGGATAAATACCCATCTACTATAAACAAATCAAAGGACAACAAAATTGAGCCTTTTGCAGGTTTCAATAAACCGATACCCGCTGGCTATGAAACGGAAAAATGGAAATCAGAATGGAAATGAAACTTGAAAACATAAATTCCCCCAAAGACATAAAGGAATGCAAGATTGAGGAGCTTGAAGCTCTGGCAGAGGAAATAAGGACTGCCATTCTGCGGCAGGTATCCGAACACGGCGGGCATTTGTCGTCTAGCCTCGGAACCGTTGAACTCTCCATTGCCCTGCACTATGTTTACGACACACCAAAAGACATTTTGATTTGGGATGTGGGGCACCAAGCATACGCGCACAAGTTACTAACAGGCCGCTACGAAAAATTTTTCACTATGAGACAGCGGGGTGGAATTTCTGGTTTCCCAAAAAGAAGCGAAAGCATTTACGACCCATTTGGCACCGGACACGCAAGCACATCAATTTCTGCGGCACTGGGTTTTGCTGTTGCACGCGATATTATTCAAAAGAAAAATCAGGTTGTAGCGGTTATAGGCGATGGCTCAATGACGGGCGGAATGGTTTTTGAGGCTTTGAACAATTCAAGACACACGAAAAAGAATTTTACCATTATCTTAAACGATAACAAAATGAGCATAAGCCCAAGCGTTGGAGCGCTTTCAAAATTATTCAGCAATCTATCTGTTAAACACAGTCACTCTTTAGAAGAAATTGGCAGATTTTTGCGCTCCATTCCCGAGCATATAGGCGGCGGCAAACTGAGGGAGTTTATGGAGAGCGGAAAACTGGCTTTGGAAAATATGGTAAGCCCAGGGCAGTTTTTCAGGGATTTTAATGTGCGCTATTTTGGGCCTTTTGACGGGCACAATTTGCAAGAATTGATAAATACATTAAATGGCATAAAAGAATTGCCGGAGATTTGCCTTGTTCACGTTTTAACGCAAAAGGGCAAAGGCTATGAACTCGCAACAACCAACCCCACAAAATGGCACGGCCCAGACCCATTCCACATAGAAGACGGCACTGTGGTAGTGGAAAAACCTCGCCCAACCTTAACTTCTATTTTTGGAAAAACCCTGCTCACCCTTGCAAAACACGATAAAAAAATAATAGGAATTTCTGCCGCTATGCTAGACGGCTGCGGATTGAATATATTAAAAGAAGACCCAGAAACCTCAGACAGAATTTTTGATGTTGGCATAGCCGAAGAACACGCGGTGACATTTGCCGCTGGGCTTGCCTGCGAGGGTTTTACCCCTGTTGTAGCAATATATTCCACATTTTTGCAAAGAGCCTACGACCAAATAATACACGATGTTGCGCTTCAAAATTTGCCTGTTGTTTTTATCATAGACAGAGCTGGCTTGGTTGGCTCAGATGGGCCAACTCACCACGGAGCTTTGGATTTATCTTATTTGCGCACAATCCCCAATATGGTGATTATGGCACCCTCAGACGAAAACGAAATGCGCAATATGATTTACACAGCAACTCAATACAAAGAAGGGCCAATAGCACTTCGCTACCCCAGAGCTGTTACCTACACAAACGAAATCCGCACTGAATTTTCGGCACTGACCATTGGCACGTTTCGTGTTGTTAGCAAAGGGAGCAAAGTCTTGCTTATTGGCGTTGGCTTTGTGCTTGCCAAATGCCTTGATGCTGCCGGAGTTTTGGAAAAAAAGGGTATAAAACCAACAATAATAGATGCGCGTTTTGTAAAACCGCTAGATGTAAAAGCATATCAAGCTCTTTTCAAAGAACACCAATTTGTTGCAACTGTAGAAGACAACTCCACAACAGGCGGCTTTGGTTCTGCCATTGCAGAAATTATCGCAGAAATGAAACAAGCACCACGCCTAGTTCGCATTGGGCTTCCAGATGCTTTTGTGGAGCAAGGGGAAATTGACGAATTGAGAGAAATGCTCGGATTTTCTGGCAACGGAATTGCAAGCAAAATCTTGGAAGCTCTTTAATGCGTTTTAAACTCAAAATTATAAATAATCCACGCAAGCATTGCGCCTAGCGCAACAAGCCCCATAAGTACGGCATACATCACAAAATGCACTATTGTAAAGGGACCAGAATCCGCATCTTCTTCTATCTTATCAACTTTGCGAATTTGTATTTCCGGCGGTTTTTCGCCTTTTGGCGTTGGTCTGTCTTTGGGAGGGTCTGCATAGTTATACAGCTCATACATATCTCCGTTATCAAGACTAAATACCAGAGTGTTTTTCTTTTTTGAACGGGTTATTATTTCAACTTCTGCTTTCTTTGATTTTTCTTGCTGTTGCAAAAAATCGCTTATTTTGTCAATATAAACAGCGTCTGGCTTTCCGCCTAGCTTCATTACCAAACGCCGCCTTATATTTTCTGCAGACATTATCCTTTTATTTTGTTATCAACCCATTCTGCATTGCCTTTAACAGCTTCCACAGATTTGGCAAAAGCGGCTTTTTCGGCATCGTTCATTTTAACTTCAAGCACTTTCTCAATGCCTTTTGCACCGATAATCACCGGAACTCCGCAATACAAGCCTTTAACGCCATATTGCCCGTTGAGTTCAGCTGCGCAGGTTACAACGCTTTTCTTATCCAGCAAATACGCCTCTGCCATTCTAATTGCAGAAAGCCCTGGGCTGTAAAAAGCAGAGCCAGTTTTCAAAAGACCCACGATTTCATCGCCTGCCATTGCGGTGCGTTTGGAGAGTTCTTCAAATTTTTCTTTGCTCATAAGCTGAGGAAGCGGAATGCCGCCAACGGAAACAAAGTCGTAAAGGCTAACCATAGAGGGGCCGTGACCACCCATGACAACAGCCTGAACATCGTCTGCCGCAACGCCGAGTTCCATTGCAACAAAGCAAGCAAGGCGGCTGCTATCCAAAACACCTGCCATGCCAACAACCCTTTCCGAAGGAAAGCCTGTGACTTTTTGCATTGCATAAACCATCGCATCTAAAGGATTTGTCACAACTATGACAAACGCATTTTGTGCGGTTTTTTTGAGAGCTTGCCCAACTTTTTCAATAATGCCGTAATTGATGTTCAAAAGATCATCGCGGGTCATGCCTGGTTTGCGCGGAACGCCAGCCGTCACAATAACCACATCTGACCCTGCAAGGTCGTCGTAATTGTTTGTGCCGGTCAAAACTGCGCTGGTGCCTATTGATAGACGACCTTCCATAATGTCTAGGGCTTTGCCTTGAGGCACGCCTTCCACAACATCAACAAGCACAACATCGCCAAGCTGCTTCTGTGCCAATACAAGTGCCATTGTACCGCCTATTTGCCCTGCGCCCACGAGCGCAATTTTCTTTTTAGCCATAAGAACCTCTTTGAGTGAAATTTCAAGGTAGAATATAGTAAATTATTTTTGCGGGAGGTTAAGTTGCGGGGGCAGGACTTGAACCTACGACCTTCGGGTTATGAGCCCGACGAGCTACCAACTGCTCCACCCCGCGGCAAAGTTATGTAAAATATAGAATTTTTTTTCGTAATTGTCAAGGTATATTGACAAAAATCAGAAAAATTGCTATATTTATAGACCTATGAAAAATATAGAGAAGCATCGCAATATTGGTATTTCCGCTCACATAGATTCCGGAAAAACAACTTTAACTGAACGCATTTTGTTCTACACAAAACGCATCCACGCCATCCACGAAGTTCGCGGAAAAGACGGCGTTGGCGCAACAATGGATTCTATGGAACTGGAACGCGAGCGCGGCATCACCATTCAAAGCGCAGCCACTTATGCAACCTGGAAAGACATAACCATAAACATAATAGACACCCCGGGCCACGTTGACTTCACAATTGAGGTGGAACGCTCGCTAAGAGTGCTAGACGGCGCAATTCTGGTTCTATGCGGCGTTGCTGGAGTTCAGTCCCAGTCCATAACGGTAGATAGGCAAATGCGCCGCTACAATGTTCCTCGCATAGCTTTTGTGAACAAATGCGACCGCGCAGGTGCAAACCCACTTCGCGTTGCCGATCAGCTTCGCGAAAAGCTGCACCACGTGCCTTGCGTTATGCAAATTCCAATAGGCTTGGAAGATAAATTGAAAGGCGTTGTGGATTTAGTCAAAATGAAGGGCTTTCTATTTGAGGGAGCAAATGGACAAGACATCAAAGAGATAGATATTCCCGAAGACTTAAAGGCACAAGCGGCTGAATACCGCACAAAAATGATAGAATCCGTTGCCGATTTCAACGACCATATAATGGAACTCGCCCTTGAAGGCAAAGATGTTCCCGAAAACTTGCTAACAGAAACCATCCGCAAAGCTACAATAGATTTGAAAATCACCCCTGTATTCATGGGTTCTGCCTATAAAAACGTAGGTATTCAAAAACTTTTAGATGGCGTAACCGATTATTTGCCAAATCCAACAGAAGTTAAAAACATAGCCCTCAACATAGACAAAAACGAAGAACCAACCGAAATGGAAAGCAAAGACGAAAAACCCCTTGTTTGCTATGCCTTCAAATTGACAGACGACCGCTACGGCCAGCTCACTTATGTTCGCATATATCAGGGTATGTTAAAAAAGGGTTTAGCAATTACCAATATGAGCACTGGCAAAAAGGTCAATGTGGGGCGTTTGGTTCGCATGCACGCAGACCAAATGGAAGATATCACCGAAGCAGGAGCAGGCGATATTGTTGCATTGTTTGGCATAGACTGCACAACCGGCACCACCTTCACAGATGGCACTCTCCACATGAACATGACAAGTATGCACGTTCCAAACCCTGTTATTGAACTTGTCATTGAAGCAAAAAACAGAGACGACTTGGCAAACCTTTCAAAAGCACTCAACCGTTTCACCAAAGAAGACCCAACATTCCAAGTTTATGTGGATAAAGAAAGCGGGCAAACTGTTATCAAAGGCATGGGAGAATTGCACTTAGACGTTTATGTTGAACGCATGAAACGCGAATACAAAGTAGAAGTCCAAACCGGAGCACCGCAAGTTGCCTATCGCGAAACCATAACCAAGTCTGCTGGTTTTGATTACACCCACAAAAAGCAAACAGGTGGTTCGGGTCAGTATGCAAAAATTATGGGTGAAATGCGCCCAATGCCTGTAGAAGGCGATATGGAAAAGGTGTACAATTTTGTTAGCTCCGTTGTGGGCGGTCGTATTCCAAAAGAATTTATCCCAAGCTGCGACAAAGGTTTTCAAAGCTGCATGGAAGCGGGTTCTTTGATAGGCTTCCCTGTTGTTGGAATAGAGATGGAAGTTAAAGACGGTCAATACCACCCTGTTGATTCTTCTGATATGGCTTTCCAAATTTGCGCTAGAATGGCTTTCCGCGAGGCTTTCCAAAAAGCTGGCGCACAAGTGCTTGAACCGATTATGAAAGTTGAGGTTCAAACCCCAACCGAATTCCAAGGCAGCGTGGTGGGCAATCTTTCCCAACGCCGCGGCACAATTCAGGCAACCAGCGAACAGCAGAGCTACACCACAATAATCGCAGAAGTTCCCCTTTCCGAAATGTTTGGCTACGCAACCGACTTGCGCTCAATGACCCAAGGAAAAGCAGAATTCACAATGGAATTCTCCAAATACTCCCCTGTGCCTCGCGGCATTCAGGAAGAGTTGATTAAGAAGTATGGGGATAAGGCAAAAGCGGCTGGAAGGTAGCATAAGTGTGATTTAATGTAGATTTCCCTGTTTTTTACGTGTATTTTTACGGGGAAAATTTGTATATTATCGCTATGCATAGAAAAATTCAAGATTTTCTGCTTAAATGGAAACATTCACGCAATCGCAAACCTTTGATTTTGCAAGGGGCAAGACAGGTTGGCAAAACATATTCCGTTTTGGAATTTGGCAAGGCTAACTACGAAAATGTGGCTTATTTCAATTTTGAAACAGAGCCAGATTTGATAGAAGCTTTTAACGGAAGCTTGCAACCAGATTTTCTTTTGGGCTTGCTGTCTCGCATTTCCAAGCAAACAATTGTACCGCAAAAAACACTTATGTTTTTTGATGAAATTCAAGTTTGCGAAAGAGCATTGACATCTCTAAAATATTTTTGCGAAAAAATGCCAGATGTACATATAATTGCAGCAGGCAGTTTGCTCGGTGTAGCAGTCAACAGAAAAAAATTTTCATTTCCTGTTGGCAAAGTAGAAATAAAAACGATGCATCCAATGGATATGGAGGAATTTTTGCTAGCTTGTGGGGAACAAGATTTGGTTAAAACAATAAAAAAATCTTTTGATGATAATTCAACAATGCACGTATTATTGCACAAAACTGCAATGGAATATTACCGAAAATATTTGGTAGTTGGCGGAATGCCCGAATGCGTAGCAAAATACGTGGAAACAAAAAATCTGGTTTTGGTAAGGCATTTGCAAAGTTTAATTTTAACCGCATATCTAAATGATATGAGCAAATACAACACAGAAAACGAGATAAAAAAAACTCGTCTTGCATATAACAGCATAACTGTTCAACTCTCAAAAAGCAATACCAGATTTCAGTATAAATTGGTAAAAAAAGGTGCAAGAGCAAGCGAATTTGAAAATGCAATTGAATGGCTTAATTTGTCTGGCATAGTTTCCATTGTTCACAAGGCAAGCAACATTATTAAACCGTTGGAAAACCACAAAGGCGATACATTTAAGGTTTATGTTTCGGACTTGGGACTTTTGTGTGCAAAGAAAAACATTGTTCCAGAGGATATTCTTTTTGATACACACGAAATAGATGATTTTAAGGGTGGTCTTGTTGAGAATTTTGTTGAGTTTCATTTAAAGGCGAATGGTTTTGAGGCTTACTACTGGGAATCGGAAAGAGAGGCGGAAATAGATTTTGTGATTCAGCGAAACGGGCATATAATCCCGATAGAAGTGAAGAGTTCCGATAATGTAAAATCTAAAAGTTTATCGGTATATATGCAAAAATTCAAGCCTAAATATGCAATAAGGCTAAGTACAAAAAATTTCGGTTTTGAAAACAACATAAAAACCACGCCGCTATACGCAGCATTTTGCTTGTAATTTTCACCGTAGTTAAAAAAAAAATTTCTAAATTCCACCATAATGCAAACTCGCTCTCAATTCCCTGTTCTATCTCAAACTATAAACGGTCATCCGCTTGCTTTTTTGGATTCCTCTGCAACAACGCAAAAACCGCTTTGCGTTATTGATGCTATGAACGACTTTTACCAAAACCATTACTCCTCCGTAAAAAGAGGAGCTTATGCTCTTTCTGCACAAACAACACAAAAATTTGAAGAAACACGCTTGAAAGTTGCAAAGTTCATAGATGCTCCAAACGAAAATTCCATAGTTTTCACAAAGGGCACAACGGAGAGCATAAACTTGGTAGCTTGGAGCTATGGGCTTGCTAATTTTAAACCAGACGATGAAATTCTGCTATCTGTTTTGGAACACCACGCAAACATAGTTCCTTGGCAGTTGGTTGCCAAAGAAAAAGGAGTAAAAATAAAGGTTATCCCCTGCGATGATAACGGGGATTTGCAAATATCAGAGCTGCAAAATTTGCTCAGCGAAAAAACAAAAATCGTAGCCATTGCAAATATAGCCAACAGCATAGGGACAGTAAATCCTTTAGCCGAAATTATACCCATAATCCGCAAACTTGCACCCAAAGCCAAAGTTCTTGTGGATGCGGCTCAAGGTGCTGGACATTCAAAAATTTCTGTTAAAAATCTTGACTGCGATTTTTTGGCATTCAGCGGGCACAAAATTTATGGACCAACGGGAGTTGGCGTTCTCTATGGCAAACCGGAAATTTTGGAAAATATGCCGCCTTGGCAAGGCGGTGGCGAAATGATAGACCAAGTTTCTTTTAAAGGCACAACATTCGCCTTGCCACCCGCTCGCTTTGAAGCTGGCACACCTCCCATAGCCGAGGTTCTGGGTCTCTCCGCCGCAATAGATTGGATAACCGAAACAGGAATGGACAACATATTAGCCCACGAAAAGCAAATAACAGAATACGCCCTAGCCGAAATAAAAAAAATAGAGGGAATAAGAATAATCGGCAACCAAAAAAATCGCGGTTCAATAATCTCACTCACCAGCCATATTCACCCCCACGATATTGCTATGATATTAGACGAAGAAGGCATAGCTGTGCGTTCTGGTCATCACTGTGCCCAGCCCACAATGGAGCGTTTTGGCGTAGTCGCTACCCTCAGGGCGAGTTTTGCCGCATATACAGAGCCTTGGGAGATAGACAACCTATGTTCAAGTTTAAAAAGAGCTATGTTAATCTTTTCTTAACGCTACTTTATCCATTTCTTAACAAAAACTATCTATATTATGTCTATGAAAATAGGAATACTTACAAGCGGCGGAGATTGCGCTGGCTTAAATGCTGTTATATGCGCATTTGAAAAAGCAATTACCGCAATGGATCCAAAAGTTGACCTTTATGGAATTCTCGGAGGTTATACTGGTCTTATAAACCGCGAATACAAGCCTTTAAAGCACGAAGATTTTTCAAATATATTCAACCTTGGCGGAACTATACTCGGCACATCGCGCCAACCGTATAAAAAATTGCTTCAAGAAACTCAGAAAGTTACCGCGATGAAAGAAAATTACCACAAAATGAATTTAGATGCCTTAGTTATTTTGGGCGGGCAAGGCACTCATAAAACCGCCGCGCTTTTGTCCAGCGAAGGGCTTAACGTGATAGCTTTGCCAAAAACCATAGACAACGACCTTTGGGGAACAGATTTCACCTTTGGCTTTCATTCAGCGGTAAATGTGGCAACGGAATGCATAGACAGAATTCAAACCACGGCGGCAAGCCACAGACGCGCAATGGTAGTTGAAATTATGGGCAATAAAGTTGGATGGCTCACGCTTTACGCTGGCATTGGCGGCGGAGCAGATGTTATACTCATTCCAGAAATACCTTATGATATTGACAAGGTGATTAAAGCGGTTGAATCTGCAAAAAAGCAAAAGGGCTATTGCATAATTGCCACTGCGGAAGGGGCAATGGATAAGGAAGAGGCAACTCTTGCCAAAAAAGAACGCTATCAAAAACGAGGAGAACGAGGAGAAGTAACGGCATCTAACAGAATAGCCAAAGCAATAGAGGAAAAATTGGGTATTGAAACCCGCGTTATTGTTCCGGGGCATATCCAGCGTGGTGGATCTCCATCTCCTTACGACCGCGTACTTTGCTCGCAAGTTGGAGCTTATGCTGCTAAACTTGCTATAGAACGCAAATATGGCGTGACTGTGGCACTCAGCGGAGACAAAATAATTTCCAATAAATTAGAGGACATTGCAGGAAAAACAAAAGTCGTTCCGCCAAAACACGAGCTGATTAAAGCGGCTAAAGATATAGGTATTTCTTTTGGAGAGTGAATTAAAGGGTTTAGAATATGAACAAGTGCATTAAAAAGAATTTTATAAACCGAGAATATTCTTGGTTAAAATTTAATGAGCGTGTATTGGAGGAGGCAAGTTCGCAAAATAACCCCTTGCTTGAAAAATGTAAATTCCTCTCTATTTTCACCAGCAACTTAGACGAGTTTTTTATGGTGCGGGTTGGTTCATTATTCAACAATATGCTGCTCGCCCCAAATGAAAAAGATAATAAAACCGATTTAACGCCCGCCGAGCAATTAGATGAAATTTACAAGCACAGCAAAAAATCTTACAAGCTAAGAGAACAAGCCGCCGAACATATTTTTGCCGAACTTAAAAAAGAAAGCATAAATATTGAAAACGTACGGCTGAAAAACAAAACCATAAGCAAGCATTTTGGAAATCATTTCAAAAAAAATATGCTGCCTCTGCTGAATCCCATGATTTTAGACAGCAAGCATCCATTCATACGTCTTGACAATTTAGAAATGTATGTGATTCTCCATTTGGAACACAAGGGTAAAAATTTTTTTGGCGTATTGCCAGTTCCAGATAAATGCGATAGATTAATCCCTGAGCAAAATTCTTCTGGCGTTAAAGTTTTGCTCGCCGAAGATGTTGTATATCATTTTTCCGATACCGTGTTTTCCAAATACAAGGTTTTAAGCAAAGCCATAGTAAGATTAACGCGCAATGCAGATATAGATACCGAAATATTCAGCATGGATTTTGAATCGGAATATGATTTTTCCAAATTGCTGAAAGGCAAGGTGGATTCACGCACAAATCTTCCACCGATTAGACTTGAAATGAGCTGCGACAGCAAAGCTATCAAGGAATTTTTATGCAAACATCTTGGCATTGCCTCTCACCAATGCTTTACAATAAAATATTTTTTTGATTATAAATTCCTTTTCTCCATAGATAAATATTTACCAGAGGATAAAATCGCAAACCTTAAATATCCGCCCTTTCAGAGCCGGATTGTTTCTCTCTCAAAACCGAAATCTGTGATAGACAGCGTACGGGCAAGCGATTTATTTTTGTCTTATCCTTTTGACAGCATGGAACCTTTTTTGGATTTGCTAGACTCTGCCAGCACAGACCCACGTGTTATTGATATAAAAATCACAATTTACCGAATTGATAAACAATCCAGAATAATAGAAGCCCTGCGCCGCGCAAGCCGGAGTGGCAAAGAAGTTACTGCCATAATAGAATTAGCCGCCCGTTTTGACGAAGAAAATAATTTACACTTCGCAGGAGTGTTAAAGGAGGCAGGATGCACCATTATCTATGGTGTTGGCAATTACAAGGTTCATTCAAAGATAATGCTTCTCATTTTAAAGGAAGGCGAAAATATTTCTTATATAACCCACCTTGGCACGGGCAATTATAATGAAAGCACTTCCAAGCAATATACCGATTTGAACATAATAACGGCAAACAATGAAATAGGTTCCGATGCCGCAGATTTTTTCCGCAATTTGTCTATGGGAGATGTGAATTTTAACTGCTCAAAACTCCTCATTGCGCCTAAAACTCTTAAAGAAGGGCTTTTGCAGAAAATAAAAGAGCAAACTACTCTTGCCGAAATGGGCAAGCCAGCGAGAATAGTGTGCAAAATGAACAGCTTAACCGATATAGATTTTATAAAGGCTTTTACCCGTGCATCCATTGCAGGAGTGAAGGTGAGCCTAATAGTGCGCGGAGTATGCTGCCTTTTGCCGGGCTTTTCGGGCAAAACCGAGAACATAGAAATCAAAAGCATAATAGGGCGTTTTTTGGAACACAGCCGCATTTACAGCTTTGGCAGCAAAGACCCTGAAATTTACATTTCCAGCGCAGATTTAATGACCAGAAACACAGCCAAGCGCATAGAAATAGCAACTCCAGTAATTGACAAAAAAATAAAAATTAAAATAAGCAAAATGCTAGAAATTATGCTCGCCGACAACGAAAAAGCAAGCTATTTAACCCCAAGCGGCAAATACGAAAGAAGGCAGGAAGCGGGACCATCTAGCCAGAAATATTTTTTGGAGAATGGAGTTTAATATGAGCATATCAGATTTCATAATCAGAATCGGGGCATCCGTGCTATTTGGATTTCTAATTGGGTTTGAAAGACAATTAACGGGCCATCCAGCCGGAATCCGCACCAATGCGCTTGTAAGTTTAGGTTCAAGTATTTTTGTCATATTCTCGCTTATTATGGAAACAAACGACCAGACAAGGGTAGCGGGGCAAATCGTGACTGGCGTGGGTTTTTTATGTAGCGGTATTATTTTCAAGGATGGCGTGAGTGTCCGTGGCTTAAATACGGCAGCTACAATATGGTGTACGGCGGCTATTGGCGTTTTAACAAGCTCTGGATATATTATGTACGCATCGCTTGCAACTGCATTGCTGATTACCGTTAATGTTATTTTCAGACCCATTTCAAACAAAATCAATCCAATATTTGATGAAACAGGTAAATGCTATCAGATTATGGCCGTTTGCGATGACGATAAAAGAATGCTTATCCGTTCCATAATTATGAACCACATTTCTTCGTTGAGATTGATTCTTATAGATTTAGAGAGCAGGGATATTGAAGGTGGTAAGTCTAAAGTCATAGCAAAAATGAACATCTACGGCAACCACCGAGACGAAATCGCAGAAACACTGATCAACAAAATCAGGGGCGAAGAGCACGTCACTTCCGTTGGATGGGAGATACTTTAGTGTTTTCAAGAGTACTTATCTTACTTCTTTTTGCCTCACTTGCCTTTGCCCAGAATAACACCGGCGTTCTGGCTATAGATACTTTGAAAAGATATGACTGGGATATTGAAACCAAGAATCATAATCTGACTATGGTGTATTTAACCTCTTTTTTCTTCCCTGGCGGTGGGCAGTTTTACACAGGGCATTATGTTAGAGGTGGCTTTTTATTTACCTTTGAAACAGCTTTGCTTTACGAAACTTTTTACAATAAATTCAGGCAAAACAGAATTTTCAATAAAAATATAGGAGCATACAGAGACTCCGTTTCTTATTATAAAAACCTAATTTACTTGTATAGTGATTCTTTAGATTATGAATATGAATTGGACGAATGGGAATCAAGTAAAAAAATGTACACGAGAATTTTATCAAAAGAGCTATCTAAAAAAAGAGCTTCAAGAGATTTATGGACATCTGAATTTGCCTGGCTTGCGGGGCTTCATATTTACGGCATCTTTGACGCTTATGGAATTTGGAAAAACAATCAAGGGCGTAGTAATGAAACCCATTCCGCTACATCTGCCATTTGGAGAGCGGCTCTGGTTCCGGGCTGGGGGCAAATTTACAATCACGAATACGGCAAGGCAGGCCTGCTTTACATGGGTTTGCTGGGCAGCGCGGTTAGCTATTACTCGCGGCAAAAAATGGTGGAATATCACTTAATGAAATTACGGATGGCAGAAAAAGCAGAAGATGACTTGAGAATAAGCATGGCAGAAGAGGATATTTTGTTTTTTAGAAAAAAAAGGAATCAGTATATTTGGTCAATAACATTATTTTATCTCTATTCGCTTGCAGATGCAGGAGTTGACGCAATGCTTCACAATTTTGACAGCCCCGCTTATTTTGTTATGCAACCGACATTCAACAAGGGAATAAACGTTGAAGCCGGATTTTATTTTTGACGTTCCACTCTTTTCCAAGCACCGCCGCTTTCTTTGAAAAAAGATTTACAAAAACCGAGAAACAAGGCAAAGTTCATACTTAAAAAATAATTGCATACCCGTACGCCTAATAATGCAGCGATGGCGAATAGCAATTCAAGGCTTAAAAATACTTTGTAAAATATATGTGCTTCAAACAACAAAATACTGCTTGCAAAAAGTACTAAAAGCAAAAAGGGGCTTAACCACCTCAACAATTTATGCGATAAAAACATATATGCTCTAATCGGTCGCAATGGATTTAACAAAGGAAAAAATATGGAAAGAAAATTGAAATTGGCTCTGCCAATGCGAACTTTGCGGTTGAATTCTCCGTATTTTGACACAGATGTATTTTCAAAAGCAAGGGCATCTCCGCAAAACACACAGGAATAATTTTTCATCAAAATTTTTGCAGTTATGTAAAAATCGTCCATTATAGTTTCGTAAGTTGGAAGCACTGGATATAGTTCCGCACGAATTGCATATAATGCCCCGTTGCTCCCCATCACCGCTCCAAAATGACTTTCCAACATTTTCAATTTGGATTCTCCGCTCCAATATAGGCTTTCCGTCTTGCTCAGAGCAGAGCCGCTTTCATCTTTCAGCGCAAGTTGCCCGCAAACACAACCAATGCTGCCATCGGTAAATTCAGATATTAAATTTTTCAATGCATTTTTTTCAATCATTGTATTTGCATCGCTAAAAAGAAAAAAATCACCCTTTGCTTTTTTGCACAGGTCGTTGAGCATAGCAGCTTTTCCTTCATTTTTTTCTTTTCTGAACAAATGCACTTCGCCATATTTTTGCACAATCTCTGAGGTTTTATCCGTAGAGCCATCATCGCCAATCCAAATTTCCATTTTGTCTTTTGGATAGTCCAAAGCCAGAGTATTCAAAATTTTCTGCTCAATAATTTCTTCTTCGTTGTGTGCGGATATTATTATTGAAACATTGTCTGAACCAGAATTTGTAAAATTTTTGGAATTTCTAGAATTTTTAAAAAATAATGAAAGCAAGCGTAAAGTTAGCGGATAGAGGATATATACTTGCATTAATAAAATAAGGCTTAACCAAAAAATGTACTTCATTTTTTCCTTATTGCTTTTAAGAAGTTCAAAAATGTTTTCTTTTCAAAAGTGCCTGTTGTGATATGTTTTAAACTTCCGTTTTTGTCTAAAACAGCGAAAGTGGGAATACCTGGAATTTCCCAGAGTTCCACGCAATCTAAAATTGGCAGGATTTCGCCTTCGCAAAAAAGTTGCTCCTCTTTTTCGGTGTTTAGGCGAACAAAGTAAAAATTGCTTTTGAGTTCTTTTATAACAGTAGGGTCTTTAAAAACTTTTTTTTCCATTTCAATGCAGGGAATGCACCAGTCTGCATAAAATTCAAGCAGAATAGGTTTGCCATTTTTTTTGTTGCCCTCTATTGCCTCTTTGTAAGATACTTCTGGCCCTGCAAAGCTAAGGCAGGCGAAAATTGTTAAAATGGACAATAAAATTTTCATTTTGCAATGGGATTTTTTTTGACGATGGTATCTGATTTTGTAATTGTATCTAAAATATCTATAACAGTTTTTTGAAATATTAACCATTTTTCAGGGTCTTTTTTTAATTCTTCTGTTCTTATTTCAAAACTATCCGCAGAAAGTCCATGCCTTTCTAAAATTTGAAAGCGAATAGCCTTGCCGTTTGTTGCTTCTCCATATTCCTGCATTGCTACGCGAAGCTCTGCATAAACAAGGGCAAGAGAATCATAGTTGCTTGCACTGCTTTTTTTTTCGCAGGCGCATAAAGCGAGAAACGCGAGTGGTAAAAGGAATTTAGACATTCACCTCCGCAAATACTCGCGAAGCGAGTTCTTCTTTGCTGCCAGGAGCGAGTTCTTCACTCTGGCTACCTTTGCTCAAAATTGCATATTCAACTTTATCCTTTCCAAAATTATCCGCTGTGTTCACAACTAAAATATCTATGCCACCACCTTCAAATTTTTTCTTGGCATTTTGCAAAGCGTTTTCTGTTTCCAACGCAAAAGATATTATTTTTTGTTTTGACGCTTTGTTTTTAATTGTGTTTTTCAAAATGTTCGGAGTTTCTTCCAATTCCAATTTTTGAATCGCTCTGCTGTTTTTCACTTTTTGAGCTGCTGCTCGTTTGGGGCGGTAATCTGCAACGGCAGCGCAGTGTACTATGACGTTTGCCTTTTTTTGCATTTTAAGCACTGCACTGTTCATATCCACTGCGCTTTTCACTTCTATTTTTTCGCATTGCCTCGGCAGTTTTGCCTCCATTGGCCCACAAACTGCTATAACTCGCCAGCCACCTCGCAAAAATTCTTTTGCTATTGCCAATCCGGTTTTTCCGCTTGATTTGTTCGATATATAGCGAACAGGGTCTATTGATTCTTGTGTGCGTCCCATAGTTATTAGCAAGGTTTTGCTTTTCTTTGCCACAGAAAATTCAAGTTCATCTGCAATGTCTTCTGGCTCTGGGAATTTACCTGCTCCTTCTTCGCCGCAAGCCAAATGCCCAACTGCTGGTTCCACAATTTTAACCCCCCAAGAGCGAAGGGTTTGCAAATTTCTCTGCACAGCTGGTGAATTAAACATAACGGAATTCATAGCTGGAACAACCCATTTTTCGCCTTGCATTGCCAAAAAGCAAAGGGATACAGGTTCTTCGCCTGTGCCGCAGGCAAAACGGGCTAAGCTTGTTGCGGAGCAAGGGGCAATTATGTAAATATCTGCCCAACGAGGGTAATCTATATGCTGAAATGGTTTTGAATCCATAGCTGCGGTTTCTGTGTAAACTGGGAAATTAGAAAGAGCCGCAAAAGTTGTTTGCCCAACAAATTTGGTGGCTTCGGTAGTCATAACCACACGAACCTCCGCACCTCTTTTTTGCAAAATACGAAGCAACTCGCAAGCCTTGTAAGCCGCTATGCCGCCCGTAACTCCGAGCAAGATTTTTTTGCCGTGCAAGTTCACTTGCGGTAATATAGAAAATAATTTCTACTTTTTCAAAATGTCTGATATAATAATAAGAGCAACCGGAAAACAAGCCCCGCTGAGATTTGTGCTTGTTTCAATAAAAGATACTATGAATGAAATTGGCTCAAAACACAATGCTAAAAACTACGCTTTGCAATTTATGGCAGAGTTATCTGTGGCTTCGCTCTTGCTTTCCAGCGGGCTAAAATTCCCAGGCACAGTGAGTTTGCGTGTGAATATGGACGGTGACTTGCGTTTTGCTCAGGCAGATTCCACACCGCAGGGACTTATTCGGGCTATGATTCCCCAAAGCGACTTGCAGAGAATTGGCGCAGACGAACCGCTGATAACCCCGCAAAACCTAAGCGTTATTCAACTAAACGAAAAAGCGCAAAGGGTAAAGGAAAGTTTGGTGGAGGCACCAAGCGTGCAAATGGGAGTTAATTTAACCGCTTATTTGCATCAATCGGAGCAAACAAAAAGCGCGGCTGGAATTTTGGCAGAATTTTCCGAAAAAGATTCTGGCAAACTGAATTTCGCAGCAGGTTTTTTAGTAGAAGCATATCCAGATGCAAAAGAAAAAGATTTGGAAATTATGGATGCCGTTATTCGCAATTTACCGAATTTGAAAAAATTTTATGACGGCAGCGAGTATAAAATAGAAGATTTGGCAGACGAGTTGCGCGGTCCTTATGAAATAGAAATAGTCAAGGAGGTTATTCCGCAGGCTTATTGCCCGTGCAGCCGCGAAAGGGTTATGACAAGCCTATCGGGTTTGCACGAATGCGAGATAAGAGACATAAAACAAAAGAACGAGGTTTTAGACGTGGTATGCGATTTTTGCAGAACTCACTACACCGTAGCACCAAACGAATTAGTCTTTCCACAATAAATTCAAAACCGCAAGGCTTTGGATTCTTATTTCTGTTGTTATGTAATCAAGGGTTTCGCTTAACTTACCGTGGAACAGCATAATGGGAATTGCGATTATCAAGCCTGTTTCTGTTGTTATCAGGGCTTCGGAAATTCCGCCTGCCAAAATTCTGGCATCGTTTGTTCCAACTTGAGTAATAACCTGAAACAGCAATATCATTCCAGTAACAGTGCCCAAAAGACCGAGCAAGGGAGCCACCGTGCCAAGTGCAGCCAAAAAACCCATGCGTTTTTCCAGTTTGGATTGTTCGGTGAGCATCACTCTCTGCAAGTCTTTTTGTGCTTCGGATTTTGAGTTTGAAGCATTTTCAACTATTGCCGCTAAAATTTTTCCAAGGCTGTTTTTTTGTTTTTTGCACAAGGTTTTAGCATCTTCAATATGGTTGCTTTTTATTAACTCTTGAAGTTTGCGTATGAATGTTTTTGAAATATGCCCTCTGTGCCCCAGCACAAACAGGCGTTCCAAGGCTATGAGCAAAGCTGCCAAGGCAACCAGCGCAAGAGGGTACATTACAAGCCCACCCGCTTTGAACCAAGACAAAAATTTTTGCGCATAAGTTTGCTCCACAGAATTTGTGCTTGCTCCCATAACTGCTTTTGTTTGCAAAACATCTATTGGAATCCAAGCGGAATCAACTTTTTGCTGTGCTCTTAAAACGCTTTGCTTAATATCTGTGGAAAATTCTTTTGAAAGTTCGGAACGCCATTCAAAAACCTTGCCAGAGAGCGTTCCTGTTCGCATAACAGCTTTAACATCGTTGTTCTGCAAATCCGCATCTGCGAAAAACACGGTTCCGAGCCTCAAACGATAAGAATCTTTTAAGGATAGTTCCTGAGATTCTGTTAGTTTAAGCCTGCTCTGCCTGTCTTGGAAATAAGTTTTAATATCTTGCGGGTTGTTTGCGAAATTCAGCAGGCGTTCTTCCAATTTCGCAGGGAAGTCTTGTGGAATTTCCTCAATGCTTTTATCTATTGCCTGCTTAACCTGCAAATTGAAATTATCCAAGGCATTTTTTATTGCCGTTGCTTTTTCTTTTTGCTCCAAAGCCAAATTACGAAGCGCACCGAGTTCTGTTGCCGCCCTAGACATATTATCAGAAACTTTTGAGTATTGCCCCTCTAAAAGCCGTGTCTCGTTTTGGTATTCTGTACTTTCTTGATTTTGCATATAGCGTTTTTGCCAACGAGCTGCCTCTGCCTTTTCCAGTTGATTTGCTTTTTCCATTCTAACTTTTTTAAGAGCTTCTATTTCCAGCTTTAAAGAATCAAGAGTACGCTGTTGCTGTGCGGCAACAATGTCTGCCGGAGTTTTTTGAGCAAAAAGCAAGCTGGCTGCTAGAAATAAGAGTATTATTATTGGCATTTGTATGTGAGAATATAGAAAATCACATTTGGGGTTTTTCTATATTTCATACTATTAGGGAATATTATTCTACCTACATTCCAGTCGCCCTAATATAAAACCACTAAAATTTGGGGATTGCTTTATGGGCAAAAAAGGAATTATAAGTGTGCAAGGAACAGAGATAACAGTATTATCTTCGTCAGAAGATAATGATTATATTTCTTTGACCGATATGGCTAATGCAAAGGAAGGCGAAGCCAGAGCCGCAGACATTATTAAGAATTGGATTAGAACTCGCACTACCCTTGAATTTTTAGGTGCTTGGGAGCAAATGTATAACCCGAATTTTAAAGTGG